>OLRN01000281.1_pt1 | contig 47703 bp, 48 predicted proteins | sample 1673001 | NCBI WGS metagenome assembly OLRN01 (sample SAMEA3136745, study PRJEB25190) | human gut metagenome | biome: human gut; feature: human-associated habitat; material: faeces | place: Austria | collected 2013 | reverse complement strand
TTGTGGCGGAGGCGAAGTTCAGCACGGCCACCCGCTGGCCGGCATATTTGCCGGCAGCCTGCAGCGTGCGCTCCCGGGAGACGAGCACGCGGACCTCATCGGCAAAGCGGGCGAGCTTTTCCACGGGCAGAACCAATTCGCCGGGGGCATAGAACTGCGTGCCCTGGCGGGAATGCTGCATCGCCTGCTTCAGTTTGGCGTCCCTGGTGTACCAGTCGCGGGTATCCTCAAAGATTTCGCCGTTTCGCTGACGTCTGTCTATATAGGCCATGAAGATCGGTCCTTTCCTGCTTCAAGTCTGGGCCACCACTTTACCTGCTCTTCCGGGAAATACGCATCCAAAGGAGTGCCCAGTCCTTCAAGGATTGCTGTTTTTCTTCCTTCGTGCGAAAATAACAGAGCAGAAAGGTTTCGGGATGCAACACCCGCGGGGCTCTCATTCACCTGCGGCCCTTGCTGAACATAGTCAAAAATTTTGCCGTGGGAGGAGCCGCAGGCGACGAGTAGCTCCATAGCAGGGGCATGTCGCACGCAGGGGGGATAAATGAATCTCATATCTTGCTTGTTTTCTATTATAGCATAAGGCAGATCCTCCGAAGATAAACGGATAAGATTTTGTTCGCTGAGGTTGGCAAATGGAGTATGAAGAGGCATCCTGTACAACTTCAAAAATTACTCCATTTCAAACAAAAATGAATCCATTTTAACGAAAACTTTTATGTACTACAATGAAATCACAAAAGGAAGCACCGGACAAACGCACTTCTGACATTACAAGAAAAGGAGCGAATCACATGAAAAAGGCACTTGCATGGATCCTCGCCGCCGCGATGACAACCGCACTACTGGCGGGATGCGGCCAGGGCGGCACCCCCGCTTCCGGTTCCGCGCCGGCACCCGCTTCCGGCAGCACATCCGGCAGCACCGCCGCGGGCGAGCGCACCCTCACCGTGACCATGAGCTCCGGCGATTTTGGCGCCGGCCTGATCACCCAGGCGCTGGAGACCGTTGCGGCAAACAACAACATCACCCTGGAATTTGAGGTGGTCCCCGATGACCAGATGATCACCGTGACCAACACCAAACTCTCCACCGGCAACGCGGGCGACGTGATCGTCCACAACCTGGGACTGACGGACATCTCCGCCAAGGACCTGGCCCCGCTGGAAGGGGAGTGGGTGGACAAGATCACCTCCACCACCTATCCCATGTGCGTGGACGAGAGCGGCAACGTGCTGAAGGCTCCCCTGGGCGGCGAGTCCAACATGGGCTTCATCTACAACAAGAAGGTGCTGGAAGAGGCCGGCGTCACCCTGCCTATCAACAACTACGACGAGTTCATCGCCGCCTGCCAGAAGATCAAGGAAGCGGGCAAGACCCCGGTCTACATCTCCAACCAGGAAAGCTGGACCGCCCAGATCCTGCTGCTGTGCACCATGACCTCCGTGTTTGACGGCAACCCGGAACTGATCCAGCAGCTCACCACCAACCAGATCAAGCCGGTGGACGTGCCGGAGCTGGTCACCCTGTTTAACAACGCTCTGTCCCTGAAAGAACTGGGCTACATCAACGAGGACTATATGTCCGCCACCAACGACATGGCCTTTGAGGCCCTGGCCAACGGCGACTGCGCCTTCTATGCCCAGATGGACAGCGCATACAGCAGCCTGAACGACTTCTATCCCGACCAGATCGGCGATCTGGGTATGATGTACATCCCTCTGTGGAACGACGCGGCAGACGGCTATGTGCTGTTCGGCACTGCCACCAACTATCTGTCCGTGGTGGGCGCCAGCGAGAACCTGGACCTGGCCAAGGAATTTGTGAACGCCATGGTGTCGGAAGACGGCCTGACGGTTTACTACGACCTGATCCCCGGCAGCGCCCCGTACACCGACCTGTCGGTGGAACTGAACGCCAACGCTTTCAACCGTGAGATGCGCGAATATGCCGAGACCTGGCCCTCCCTGCGTGAGTTCAACAACGCCCTGTACGACGGCGTGCCCGCGCTGAGCAACTTCTACGGCGCCTTCAGCGAGCAGATCCAGGGCATGTTCTCCGGCCTGACTGTGGAGGAGACCCTGAACGCCTGGTACGACGCGTACAGCGCCGACGCGAAGGCCCTGCGCCTGGAAGGGTTCTGATCCCGCCCTATCCCACCGCAAGAGTGAGCAAAGAGGGCAGAGCATGCCTCCATGCTCTGCCCTCTTTTTGACTCCGCACACACCAAAAGGAGCACGTTCAATGAAAAACCTGGAACAAAAGTACTACGCAAAATGGATGGTGCTTCCCGCTCTGATCCTCTTTATGGTCTTTTTTATCATTCCCAACTGCGCCAGCTTCGTGATGGGCTTCACCGATTGGTCGCTGTTTTTCTTCGATGACCCGCGCTGGTGCGGCTTTGACAACTTCGTCCGGCTGTTCGGGGAAAAGAACTTCTGGGTCGCGGTGAAGAACACGTTTTATTTTGCCATTGTGACCGTGATTGGGAAAAACGTGTTCGGTTTTCTGCTGGCGCTGCTGGTGCAGAAACAGACCCGCTACAACACCTTTTTGCGCGCGGCCTTCTTTATGCCCATCACCATCAGCGCACTGGTGGTGGCCATCATCTTCGTCTCCATCTACAACCCGACCTACGGCCTGCTCAATAAGCTGCTGAGCGCCGTGGGGCTGGAAAGCCTTACCTGCGACTGGCTGTACACAAAAGGAACCTCCATGAACGCCATCTGTGCCATGGAACTCTGGCAACAGACCGGCTACACCATGTGTATCTGCCTGGCGGGGCTGCAGGCTATCCCCAACGAGTACTTCGAGGCTGCCCGCATCGACGGGGCCTCTCGTTGGCAACAAATTCGATATATCACCCTGCCGCTGATGGCCCAGTCCTTTACCGTGTCCATCATGCTCAGCATCATCGCCGGCATCAAGGTGTTCGCCCAGGTCTACGGCACCACCAACGGCGGCCCGGCGGATTCCACCCATGTTCTGGCTACCTTCCTGTACAAGAGTTTCGGAAACGGGTACCTGGGCTACTCCAGCGCGGTGGGCCTGTTCATGACGGTGCTGATCGGTGTGCTGACCTTTGGCGTCGTGGCGGTACTGCGCAAACGGGAGGTGGAAATGTGAAACACCCGGTTCAAAAAACACTGTATTACGTCACCACCATCCTGCTCAGCCTGATTTTCATCACCCCGATGTGGATGGTGCTGGTGAACGCCCTCAAGGAAAAGAAGGACGCGCGCTTTTTCTCCCTGGCGCTGCCGGAAGTTCCTGTTTGGGAGAACTTCACCACCGTCATCGAGATGGGCGGTGTGTTCCGAGCCTTCTTCAACGGGCTGATCGTCTCCACCGGTTCGGTGATCATCGTGCTGCTGTTCTCGGCGCTGGCGGCTTTCCCCATTGCCCGTTCCGCCGCCCGGTGGTCAAAGGGCGCCTATTACCTGTTTCTGTGCGGGCTGGTGATCCCGGTGGCCTTTATCCCGACCTACCTGATTCTGGACGTGCTGCAGCTGTTCAATTCCTACCTCGGGCTGATCCTGGTTTCGGCCACATATGGCTTGCCCATGTCGATCTTCCTCTATGCCGGTTTTATGAAATCGGTGCCGCGGGAGCTGGATGAGGCGGCTATCCTGGACGGCTGCTCTCCGCTTCAGCTGGTGATTCGGGTCATCGTGCCGCTGGTCAAACCCATCACTGTGACCCTGTTCATCTTCAATTTCATCGGCTGCTGGAACGACATCCAGGTCCCCCTTTACTTCTCCAACACGGAGAAATGGAACCTTCCCCTGACCCTGTACAACTTCTACGGCACCTACGGCTCATCCTGGAACCTGATCTTTGCCGACATCGTCCTCACGGTGCTCCCGCTGCTTGTGCTATACTTGTTTTGCCAGAAGTATATCATCGCGGGCATGACGGCGGGCGCCGTAAAAGGATAAGGAAGGTCGGGATGTGGAATGAAAGCGCTGCGGAGCGTTCAGTGGAGAATGTATCTGGCCGCGCTGGCGGGCTGCCTGGTGACGGGCGGGTTTGCGGTGCTGATCTGCTTTGCGTTTCTGCAAAGGCAGTGGCGGGCGGATGAACAGCGGTTTTACTCGGAAAAGGCGGCCGCCGTGGCGCAGCAGATCGACAGCCTGCTCTCGGAGCTGAACGCCGTGGCGATCCAGCTGCAGTCCAGCGCGGCGCTGCAGCGGATGTTCGTGGAGGCAGGCTCGCCGGAGTATGAGCAGGAGAACTACTTTGTCTATCACATCGACGACCGCAAGGAGGCCCAGGGCATCATCTGGATGTTTGCCGCCGCGCGCCCCCAGATCGCCGGCATCCACATCTTCAGCGGAAGTTCCTATGTGGGCATGCGGGACGCGCCGCCCAGCGCCGCCATCCGGGAGCTGGCCGGACGGGAGGAATTCCGCGTGCCCGCGGACGAGGTCTTCAAATGGCTCGGCCCCCATCAGGACGAATGGGATACCCTCCAGCAGCGGCAGGTGATCTCGGTGGTCCGCCGGTTCGACGCCACCGACTACAGCTTCGCGCCGGTGGGCACCATCGAGGTGCAGGCCCGTTACAGCCTGCTGGAGGAGATCTGCGGCGTGCGGGAGGGCACCGAGCGGGTGTACATCCTTGCCTCTGACGGGACCGTCGTCTATGGCGGCACCGCTCTGACGCCGCAGCAGGCCCGGACGCTGGCTGATCTCCCGGAGACAGACGGACAACTGCACCGCCTGCAGGGGGAGGACATCGATGCCCAGGCGGTGAAGACCGCCATCGGCACCACCGGTTGGTCGGTGGTGCTGCTGGATGACGTAAATACCAGCCGCCAGAGCTTTCTCAGAGCCATACCGGCCACCTTTATTGCGGCGATCCCCGTCTTTCTCCTGATTCTGACGGTGGCGGCCCTTGCGGTGCGCCGGGTGGTAAAGCCCATCCTGCAGCTCACTGCCGAGGTGGAGGCGATCTCGCCCAACGAGCTACGGCCACGTTTTTCTCCCACCGACCTGCGGGAGCTGGACACGCTGCAACAGGCGTTCACCCGGCTGCTGGAATGCACCGAGGAGGCAAACCAGAAGGTGTTGCTGGCACAGCAGACAGAGCTCAACCTGCGCATCGGGGCGCTGCAGGCGCAGATCAACCCCCATTACCTGTTCAACTCCCTCTCTGCCATCAGCGCGGTGGGGACAGAGGAGAACAGCGAGCGCGTGCCGATGATGTGTTATCAGCTGGGTGAGCTGTTCCGCTATGTCAGCCAAGACGAAAACACCCCCACCACCCTGGCGGACGAAATGGCTCACATCGAGCGCTACATCACCTTCATGAAATGGCGCTACGAGGACAATCTCTCCAGCCACATCCTCCAAAGCGGGCCGCTGGAACAGATCTCCATCGCCCGGCTGTCGCTGCAGCCGCTGGTGGAAAACTGCTTCACCCACGGCTTCAAGGGCGCGTTCCCGCCCTACACCATCCGCATCGACTGCGGCTGTTCCGAGACGGGGTGGCACTTCTGCATCGCGGACAGCGGCTGCGGCTTCTCCCAGGAGCAGATCGAACTCATCAGCCGGGAGATCTTCAAGGTGGACGACGTGCTGCGCGCCCGCCGGGGATACGAACAGCTCAAGAGTCAGAACATGGCTATCCTCAACCTGTACATCCGGCTGAAACTGCAGTATGGCCAAAAGCTCTGGTTCGAAATTTTGCGGGACGAGGAACTGGGCGGAGCGCTGGTCAAGATCGTGGTGGAATACGACCGAAAGGAGGAGTTGCCCCGTGATACGGGTGGTGATCATAGATGACGAGCCGCTGCTGGTGCGCAGCCTCCAGACGATGATCGAGCGGTGCGGCTGCGGCATGACCGTGGTGGGCAGCGCCAACGACGGAGTGACTGGCCTTTCGCTGATCGGGCAGACCTGCCCGGATCTGGTGTTTGTGGACGTGTCCATGCCGGTGCTGGACGGCCTCTCACTGATCGGCCGGCTGCGGGAAGAGGGGAACGAGGTGCCGGTGGTCATCCTCAGCGGATACCAGGAATTCTCCTACGCACAGAAGGCGGTGTCGCTGGGGGTCATTGAATATCTGGTGAAGCCGGTCAACCCGATGCAGCTGAAAACGCTGCTGCAGAAGATCAGCGGGGAGATCGGGCGCCAGCGCCAGCGCACGCTGCACAGGGTGCTGCAGCACGCGATCCACGGTGAGGCGGACGCCGATCTGAACACCCCCTGGGCGCAGGAGCTTCGCTTTGATTGTTGGAAGGTCTGCTTCGGCGTGTTCCAGTACTACCGCAAGCTGGGCGTGGACGAAACTGGAGAAGCGGTGCGACAGCGCTTTGGCCGCTTGCTGACAGAACTTTGCGGCCGGCAGGACGCCTGGTGCTTTGACACCCGCTACCCCAACGAGTTCCGGCTGTTGCTTTTATCCGGCCCTGAAAGCCAGGCGGCGGCCCGCGCCATCTACGAGGGGTGCCTCGGCGCTGAGCCGAAAAAGACGGTCACCTTTGCCCTGGGCGGCACCGGCTGCACGCTGGCGCAGCTGCACAAGGCGGACGCGCGGGCCAGCCGGCTCCTTCAGACCCAGGCGGCTTTTGCCCGCTCCCAGCTGCTCACCCGGCAGCAGGACCCGGCGCCCGTGGATTTTTCAAGGGAACTGGACTCTCTGCGCCCTCTGTTTCAAAAGCAGGAAATCGGGCAGGCGCGCGCCCTGCTCAACGGCCTGTGGGCGGAGTGCGAGGCAAAACAACTCACCCAGAAACAGCTCAGCGGGGTCATCAAGGCGGTCCTCCGCCAGTCTCCGAAGGCGGAACTGGGGGAGGAGGCGGACTATTATGTGAGCCTTCTCACCGAGAACGCCGAGGACTACGCCGCCCTGGCGAGCCAGGCGGATGCCCTTCTGCTGGAGGGCGGCACCGACCAGGCCTTCCGGCTGAACGACAAGAGTTCCCGCGCGATCATCGGGTCGGTGGCGGAATACCTGGAAACCCACGCCGCCGAGCACATCTCGCTGCAGAGCGTGGCGGAGGAGTTCGGTTTCAATTACACCTACTTAAGCTATCTGTTCAAAAAGAACATGGGGCGCTCCCCCAGCGAATACCTCACCGCCTGCCGCATCGAGCGGGCCAAGGAGCTGCTGCGGCGGGAGCGGGAATACAGCGTGAAGGAGGTCGCGGCTCTGGCCGGATACGACGACCCCTATTATTTCAGCCGCATTTTCAAGAACAACACGGGCCTGTCACCCTCGGAATACCGGCGGGCCGAACCCACAAACCAACCAAGACAGGAGAAATGAACCATGGAGACCTACCATTCTTTTCGCCCCGGCCAGCCCTGGAAGGACACGGAAGGCAAGCTGATCCAGACCCACGGCGGTTCGGTGCTGTACCACGAGGGCACCTACTACTGGTACGGCGAAAACAAAGACCACTACGTCGCCGGCGGTTCCAACTGGCACTGGGGCGTGCGCTGCTATTCCTCCCGTGACCTGTACAACTGGAAGGACGAGGGCATCATCCTGGAGCCCGCGGCGGATTTTTCCGACCCCATGCATCCCCAGCGCATCATGGACCGGCCCCACATCCTGTACAACCGGCGCACCGGGCAGTTCGTCATGTGGGTGAAGTTCGCCGGCACGGCCCAGGAGCCCACCAACTGGCAGATCCAGTATATGGGCGTGGCGGTGTCGGAGGACATCACAAAGCCCTTCCGGATGGTGCACACCATCCGCCCCCTGGGCATGGAGACGGGCGATTTTGACCTGTGGGCCGACCCCCGGGACGGAAAGGGCTATTTCATCGCCGACCGGGTCCACACCGAGGTGGTCATCGCCGACCTGACCGACGATTACCTGGGCGTGACCGGGTACTACTCCTCCCATTTTCCCCACACCCAGCCGCCCCTTGCCCGGGAGGCGCCCGCCTTTTTCAAGTGGGAGGACAAATACTGCCTGCTGACCTCGGGCACCACCGGCTACAACCCCAACCCCACCGAGATCGCCGTGGCCCGCCTGATGCACGGCCCCTATGAGGTGTTGGGCGAGGCCTGTGTCAACGACGTGAAACACACCAGCTTCGACTGCCAGTTCAGCTCGGTGTTCCCGCACCCCACCCGGTACGGGCTGTTTATCGCCATCGGCGACCGCTGGATGGCCAAAACCACCCGCATGCCGGACGGCCACGAGGAGGCGGAGACCAGCGAGGCTGCCTATATCTGGCTGCCGGTGCGCTTTGACGGCGACCGCCCGTATCTGGAATGGCGGGATGAGTGGTCTCTGGACGAATACCCGGTGGACCCCGGCCCCAAAAAGTGGTGGGAATAAAGGAGGCGTTCCATGTCCACGAACTGGTCCCAAAGGGACACCCGGCGCAAAACTATCCCGGAATTTGTGGAAAAGGCGCACGCCCTGCGCCCTGTGCTGCGCCACCGCTCCGTTGCGCCGGTGTCCGCGCGATACCAGGGCGAGCTTCTGACGCCCGGTGAGCTGGCTGGCCGGGGCCTCGGCCGCGGCGACACGGTGGTGCTGGACTACGGCGACCACCATGTGGGCTTCATCACCCTCACCCTGAAGGAGGAGGGCGGCCCGGCGGACGCGCCCGCCTTTCTCCGGCTCAAGATGTGCGAGAACGCGGACGAGCTGGAAGAGGACAGCGCCCGGTACGACGGCTGGATCGGCAAAGGCTGGCTGCAGGAGGAATGGCTGCACATCGACCAGCTCCCCGCCGTCCTCCGCCTGCCGCGGCGGTATGCGCTGCGGTATCTGCGGCTGGAAGTGCTGGACACCTCCCCCAACTACCGGGTGCTCCTGGCCGGCGCCGAGATCGACGCCGTCACCTCCGCGCCGGAGTGCAGCGTGCCCCCCGTGGACACGGACGACCCTCTGCTGCGCCGGATCGACGCGGTGAGCCTCCACACGCTGGAGGAGTGTATGCAGGAGGTCTTTGAGGACGGCCCCAAGCGGGACCGCCGGCTGTGGATCGGCGATCTGCGGCTGCAGGCGCTGGTCAACGCCAGCACCTTCCGCAATTTTGACCTGGTCAAGCGCTGCCTGTATCTGTTTGCCGGCCTGGTGCGGGAGGACGGGGCGGTGGGCTCCTGCCTGTACGCCGAGCCCCGCCTGCAGGTGGACAACATTTTCCTGCTGGATTACTCACTGTTCTTCGTGCCCGTCCTGCTGGACTATGCCCGGGCGAGCGGGGACACGGAATGCCTGCGGGAGCTGGCGCCCACCGCCCACCGCCAGCTGGAGCTGGCCCGGCAATACCTCGGCCCGGACGGCGTGATGGAAGAGGAAGGCCGCTACGTCTGCTTCATCGACTGGAAGGACGGGCTGAACAAGCAGGCCGCCATGCAGGGCGTCTGGCTGTATGCCCTGCGCCAGGGCATCGACCTCTGCCGCCTGACGGAGGACAAAGCCCGCGGCGATCTCTACCGGGAGTGGTATGCGCAGGGCAGCCGGGCCGCCCGGGAGGTTTTGTGGGACGAGGAGCGCTCGCTGTTCGCCAGCGGCCGCGAGCGGCAGTTCTCCTGGGCCAGCCAGATCTGGATGTGCCTGGCCGGAGTGCCGGAACAGCCCCAGGCCGCGGCGCTGCTGGACCGGGCTGCCCGGCAGGATGACCTGGTGGGCATGACCACGCCCTATCTCTATCACCACTATGTCCAGGCCCTGCTGGAGTGCGGCGAAACACGGTGCGCCGCCCGGGCGCTGCGCCGCTACTGGGGCGGCATGATCCAGCGTGGCGCGGACACCTTCTGGGAGCTGTTCGACCCGGAAGACCCCCTGGCGAGCCCCTATGGCTCCCGCATGGCAAACAGCTATTGCCACGCCTGGAGCTGCACCCCCGCCTATCTGCTGCGGCAGTACGGCGAACTGCTCCGCGAGGGCTGACCGGGGCAGGGGCCTGCGCAGCGTTCCGTCTGTCAGAAAGGAGGCAGCCATATGCCAGCGTCCTATCTTGCCATCGACATCGGCGCTTCCAGCGGCCGGCACATCCTGGGCCGGCTGGAACACGGCCGGCTGGCCCTGGAGGAAATTTACCGCTTTGAGAACCGGCAGGTGCGGCGCGGCGGCCACGACTGCTGGGACCCGGACGCCCTGTGGCAGGGCGTATTGGAAGGCCTGAAGGAATGCGGGCGCCGGCGCGTTTATCCCGCGTCGGTGGGCATCGACACTTGGGCGGTGGATTTTGCGCTGCTGGACGGGGACGACCGGCTCATCGGCGATCTGGTCTCCTACCGGGACGGGCGCACCGCCGGCGCGGACGTTTTGGTGGAACAGCGCATCTCCGCCTCCCGGCTCTACGCCCGCACCGGCATCCAGAAGCAGCCCTTCAACACCATCTACCAACTGGCGGCCCTGCAGGCCCAGGCCCCGGACCAGCTCGCCCGCGCTGCCAGCCTGCTCATGATCCCGGATTATCTCAACTTCCGCCTCACCGGGATCAAAAAGCAGGAGTACACCAACGCCACCACCACCGGCCTGGTGAACGCCCGGGCCCGGGATTGGGACCGCCCGCTCCTGGAGGAGCTGGGGCTGCCGCAAAAGCTGTTCGGCCCCCTCTCGCCGCCCGGCACCGTAGTGGGGCCTCTGCTCGCCCCGCTCGCGGAGGAGGTCGGCTTCCAGACGCTGGTGGTCCTGCCGGCCACCCACGACACCGGCTCCGCTTTTCTGGCCGCGCCGGCCCGGGATGAGCAGGCGGTCACCCTGTCCAGCGGCACCTGGAGCCTGCTGGGCGTGGAGACGGCGGAGCCCGTCACCACCGAGGCAAGCCGTCTGGCCAATTTTACCAACGAGGGCGGCGCCTGGTACCGCTTTCGGTATCTGAAAAACATCATGGGCCTGTGGATGATCCAGTCCATCCGCCGGGAACTGAACGGCGTGGGGTATGTGGCCGGCCGGGAGATCGCTCCCTGGTCGCTGGACACCACCGCCGGGGCGCGGCACTGGTCCTTTGCCATGCTGGCGGACGCCGCGCGCGCCGCCGGGGATTTCCCCTCGCTGGTGGACGTGAACGACGGGCGTTTTCTCGCGCCGGGCAGCATGATCGCGGAGGTCCAGGCCGCCTGCGCGGCCGCAGGGCAGCCGGTGCCCCGCACCACCGGCCAGCTGATGCAGTGCGTGTACCGGAGCCTTGCCCGGTGCTACCGGGACGCCGTCCGGGAGCTGTCCGCCCTTACGGGAAGGACGTGCACCAGCCTGAACATCCTGGGCGGCGGCTGCCAGGATACATATTTGAATGAACTCACCGCCCGCTCCACCGGGCTCACGGTGCTGGCCGGGCCGGTGGAGGGGACAGCCATCGGGAACCTGGCCGTCCAGATGATCCGGGCCGGGGAGCTGCCCGATCTGCGCGCGGCCAGGGCGGTCATCGCCCGGAGCTTTTCCATCAAGGAGGTAACCCCATGAACGTGTACGAGTACGCAAAAGAGCGGTATGCCGCGCTGGGCATCGACACCGAGGCCGCCCTGACGGCGCTGCGGGCGGTGCCCGTCTCCCTCCACTGCTGGCAGGGCGACGACGTGCGCGGCTTTGACGGCGACCCCTCCAAGCCGCTGACCGGCGGCATCCAGACCACCGGCAGCTATCCCGGCCGGGCCCGCACCCCGGAAGAACTGATGGCCGATCTGGACGTTGTCCTCTCGCTGATCCCCGGCACCCCCAAGATGAACCTGCACGCCAGCTATGCCATCTTCAACCGGGAGAACGGCGGCTGGGTGGACCGGGACAAGCTGGAGCCAAAGCACTTTCAGCCCTGGGTGGACTTCTGCAGGGCGCGGGGCCTCGGCTGCGACTTCAATCCCACCTTCTTCTCCCATGAGCGGTGCGACCCGCTGACCCTGTCCAGCCCGAATGAGAGCACTCGCCGTTTCTGGATTGACCATGGCCGGGCCTGCATCCGGATCAGCCAGTACCTGGCCGAGCAGCTGGGCAAGCCCTGTATCATGAACATCTGGACCGGCGACGGCTGCAAGGACATCCCCGGTGACCGCCTGGGCCCGCGGCAGCGCTACCGCGATTCCATCGACGCCATCCTGGCCGAGCCCTTCGATTTTTCCAAGGTCCGCCCCTGCGTGGAGAGCAAGGTGTTCGGCATCGGGGTGGAGTCGTACACCGCGGGCAGCAGTGAATTCAGTCTGCTCTACGCCGCCATGCACAGGGACAAATGCATCCCGTTGATGGACAACGGGCACTACCACCCCACCGAGATGGTCAGCGACAAGATCTCCGCGCTGCTGGCCTTTTTCCCGGAGATCGCGCTCCATGTGACCCGGCCGGTGCGCTGGGACTCCGACCATGTGGTGCTCTTCGACGACGAGACCCGGGAGATCGCCCGGGAGATCGTGCGCTGCGGCGGTCTGAACGGCCGGGTGGACATCGCGCTGGATTATTTCGATGCCTCCATCAACCGCCTGGCCGCCTGGGTCACCGGGTACCGCAACTTCCAAAAGGCTCTGCTGTTCGCCCTCCTGCAGCCCAATGAGGAATTGAAGGCGATGCAGGATGCGGGGGATTTCACCAAACTGCTGGTGACCCAGGAGAGGCTCAAGACGATGCCGCTGGGGGATGTGTGGGACGAATACTGCCGCCGCTGCGGCAAACCGCTGGACGACGAGTGGTCCCCGGTCGTGGAACAGTATGAGGCGGATGTTCTCAGCAAGCGCAGCTGATGAGCGGAAAGGGGAAACCGGTATGAACGTGTTGGAATCTGCATTTATGCAGGGATTTATCCGAATGGCCAATGACGGCTGGGAACAGGGCTGGCACGAGCGCAACGGAGGCAACCTGACCTATCGGATGCGGCGGGAGGAAGTGGAGCAGGTGCGGGACGACCTGCGCTTTGATGCCCCTTGGCAGCCAATCGGCACCTCCGTGCCGGACCTGGCGGGGGAATTCTTTGTCGCCACCGGCTCCGGCAAATATTTCCGCAATGTGGCCAGCTTCCCGGCGGATACCTGCGCCATTCTGGAGGTGGACGAACAAGGGGAACGCTTCCGGATCTGCTGGGGCCTTGTGAACGGGGGCAGGCCCACCAGTGAACTGCCCAGCCACCTGATGAACCACGAGGTGAAAAAGAGGGTCAGCGGCGGCAGGCATCGGGTGATTTATCACGCCCATCCCGCCAACGTCATCGCGCTGACCTTTGTGCTGCCGCTCACCGACGAGGCCTTCACCCGCGAGCTGTGGGAGATGGCCACCGAATGCCCGGTGGTCTTCCCGGACGGCATCGGTGTGGTGCCCTGGATGGTGCCCGGCGGCCGGGAGATCGCGGTGGCCACCAGCAAATTGATGAAGAAATACGACGTGGCCATCTGGGCCCACCATGGAGTTTTCTGCTCCGGCGAAACCTTTGACCTCACCTTCGGGCTGATGCACACGGTGGAAAAAAGCGCCGAGATCCTGGTGAAGGTGCTCTCCATGACCGGCTCAAAGCGCCAGACCATTCAGCCGGATGATTTCCGCCGTCTGGCACACGACTTTAACGTGACGCTGCCGGAAAGATTCCTTTACGAAAAATAAGCGCTGCCGCCAACTCCGCCCCCGCATCCGACGGGTGGCCGCGATTTGCCACACAGAAGATTAAAGCTTGTCCATCGAAAGCTGATTTTTCCAACCCAGGACTACCAGGGCCGCACAAGCAGATGTTCGGATCTTCCCGAACCCGCTGTTTGTGCGGCCCTTTTTGCGTATCTGCTCCCATGACGAAACGAAGAAACACTATTTGGTTTTGGTAGTGTCAAGTATTTTTCGCAAATTGGTTTGCAGACACTGTTTTGAATGAAGTTATCAGTAATGAAGATTGAGACACTTTAAGAGTGGTGAGGAACTTGTTTTAAGAACGGTCGCTGTTACCATCGATACCAAACAAATCGCGCATGCCCAGATTGGAACGAAGCAATTCGGAAAACTCCAATTCTGTTGAACCCGGCTCTCCCCACAAGTAACCGGAAAAGCGATACGCATTGCCCTCTTCGGACGATAATTCCAAAACCCAACTACCTGCGTCCAGTATAACAAGAGTAGGGTCAAAACAGTGATTACAGTAGTGAACAGTTGCCGCAAAGATTTGTTGCGTTTTTTCGTGATCAATGGAAAAATCAATGCGCCGGCAAGGGTGTGTATGATCGCCGTGAACATATCCAGTGAATGCTACGGATCCTTGTGTGTTGACCAACAAACATTGCTTTATTTCTTGTTCAGGAGCCGGGGGCGAAAAGAAGCAACCGGCACAGGAAATTAGCCGGAGCGTTTGAAGAGTACCAGAAAACGGATATTGATTTGTACCGGTCAGCAGGACAAGTCGTCTGAGTGCTAAGCGGAACCACTCGTAATCTGCAAAAGAGAAAGGATGCTCTGGCATAGACATGAGGCTATGCCAATGCTCATATATGATGGCTGCAAGCCCCAAGACGTTGCAGACATCATCCAGTACATCCTTTAAAGCGTGGATGTCCTGGATTGCCGCGCCATATCGTGAACGGAAACGATTGGCGTGTGCTTCATGACCACGGAAATACATGTGTTCGATCAAAGTGTTTGCGGTGCTATGATTTTTCCACTGAAACTTGGGACTTTCCCACCAGTCAAGCAGCGCAATAGCAGATTCGTGAAGCGCTGGCCAAGCTCCCATTTCACTAGTGCCCCCTTTCGAAGATAATGCATAACAGTAATATAACATAATAACCTCTTGAAAACAAAAGGGGGCTTCACGCAAGGTAAATTATGAATGGGGACGCTATGAGCTGAATGGCAAATGCAATCGGAATCCAGTCTGTTTTGAGTTACTACTTTTGTACGAGAGAGGTAGTCCTTTTGTACTAATTATATAGCGTGTTATCAACGTAATATCTTTCATGCGAGCCAACCGCTTCCGCTTTTCACATTGGAAGTGAAAAGACAAAACTGATATGTGAGGTGCTTATGTTCTCGGTAAAATGTGTACAAACCGATATGTTCAAAAACACCACAAATACATATCGGTTTTTTGCGATTGGACCTTCAATTTTCATCGCAATGGTGGTACAATAATTGGACTGAAAAACGCCACAAACGCACCCTCTTTTTTGCAGATAAATTTGAAGATGCTATGATGTGATGAGGACTTGTAAAACCACCACAAATACATGCTGATTTGGTACAGCGAAGAATGAACTAAAGTGCGCTTTTAGCCCTAAAAAGGCGCCTCCCGAGCATAATGGGAATGAGGGATTTGTACAAAAGGTGCCGAAATATTTGTCCATCCAGACGGCGTAATGAATATGTATTGAATGAACTGGTTCTGTGCTGAAAGTGCGGAGATGAGACCACCCGAAAATGGCTTGTTTCTGCGCTTTTTGAACCCCTGCTCATCTGTACCAACATGCACGGTAAAATGGCATTCAAGAGGTAAGGGGTTCGATCCCCCTCATCTCCACCATTCGGGCCGTACTCGAACACGTGAGTGCGGGCCCTTTTCTCGGATATTGTAAAATATCAGCGCCTCATCGTTGCGGAGCTCGACTCGGGCGATGAACGTGTCAACTAACCGAGCGCGGAAGTCGTCATCCGTGACGTCTCCGACGCGGAAGGAGCGCAGCCAGGCCTCGACCACCTCATGGGTGAGTCGGGGCCTTTTTATTTCTGCCCGCTGGATCTCCAGCACCAGCTGCTCCTCCTCTTCCTCCAGGGCAGCCAAACGAGAGACCAGGCCACGGGCCCCGCCTTCTTCTATCGCGTCCAGCAAGTTCCGCTGGCGCTTTTTATTTGAGTCAAGACGCCGACGCAATCCCACCACGGGATCGTCGGCGTTTTCCTGTTCCTGGACTTCCAGGATCCGGACGGTCAGCTTCTCGATCATCTCATCGGTCAGCATATCGTTCACCGTGGCCAAGATGATCGCATCCTCCAGGTGGTCCTTCGGGAACGGCTTCAGCTCGCACTTCTTCCCGCGCTTTTTGTCCCCGCACTTGTAATATCGGTACACTTTCCCCAGCTTCCCGGTGCCGGCCTCTGCGCTGATCATCGAGCCGCAATACCCGCAGAACATTTTACAGCTCAGCAAATAGTTCACCTTCGCCCTCCCTGCCGCATTGTTGCGGCTCGTCTTAAAGTGCTGGGCAGCTTCCAGGAAGGTCGCCTGGTCGATGATCGGCTCCACGTTCAGCTTCACGTCCTGGATGTAGAACTCGCCCAGGTACTTCTCATTCCGCAGCATACGATAGACGACCGCATTGGAGACCGGCTTCCCACGCCGGCCCATGATCCCACGGTCAGCGAACAGCTGGACGATGTCCCGGATCTGGCCGCCAGCGATGTGGAGCTTGAACGCCTCCCGGACAACTGCCGCCTCGCGCTCATCCACGACGATGTGACGCTCGGCGTCTACTTTATACCCTATCGGCAGAGACTGGCCACAATACTGACCCTTCTTCGCGGTTTCCTTCATGCCTCTGATGACTTTCTGGCGGAGATCGGCGGAGTAATACTCGGCCAGGCCCTCCAGTACGCTCTCCAGGATGATTCCCTCCGGGCCCTCCGGAACGCTCTCCCGGGCGTACATCAGCTTGACACCTGCCCGCTTCAGGGCCATTTTTCCCATAGCAATGTCCTGGCGATCCCGACCAAAGCGGTCGATCTTCCACACCAGGACGCAGTCGAAGCGGCCCTTCTCCGCATCTCGCAGCATCCGCTGGAACTCGTCACGGCCGACGACGCTCTTGCCGGAGACGTGCCGGTCTGCATATATTTCTATGATGTCAATGCCGTACTCCTCTGCATAATATTTACAATCAGCCACCTGGCCCTCGATGGACTGTTCCGTCTGGCGTGGGCCCGGTGAGTATCTGGCATAAATAACGCCACGCATAGGCTCACCCTCCGATCTGCTTCAGTGCTTCATCGTGTAGATCCTGGACCAGCTGGGCGTTCTCGTCAGACATCCGGAAGAAGTACGCCTCCAGAGAGCTCTGGAACTTCTCAAACTGGCCGAGCTTTCCCTTCTCTGTCTTCAGCTTCTCGGCGTTCAGCTGGGCCTTCTGGAAGTAGCGAACGATCAGATCCCGGACGGCGGCCTGCTCCTGATCCACAGCCATCCGCAGCACTTCGGCCGGCTTCGTTCCCCTAAATTTCACATACTTCGAGATGCTGGCCAGCTTTTCGGCCGTCTCCTTAACGGTATCATACCGAGAGAAAAAGACATCCGGATCCGTCGTCCTGTTTACGATGTCCCGGCTCTCGACCAATATCTTCATCCACTGCGGCGCCATCGTCTCGGCGGCCGCCTTCATTTTTCTGTTTCCGAACATATCCATCATCCTCCGATCTTCCGGGACTTCTTCGCTAAGTCCCCCAGCATAAAGTCGATATACAGAGCGACGCGAGCCTCCAGCTCCTTCACGTCCTGCTCCGTAACTTCGTACTCTGCGCCGCCATGGGTCAAAATGACGTCGCCATCGGCGCTATAGATCAGAGTGTAACCCAGGAGCGCCATCTGCTGCTCCAGGCAATAGCTGAAGCTGCTCTCGACACGCTTCTCAGACCAGCCGGAAAACTCCGCCGGAGTCATTCCCAGAGCCTTCGCAAAGGCGGGCACCTTCGTTCTGGGAACGTCAGCAAGTCCCAGCTCGATCTTGTTAATGCTGCTTTTATGTTTATATCCAAGGATCCGGGCCAGTTCCTCCTGGCTCAGCCCGAGTTCTTCGCGCTTCCGTTTAATCAAACTACCGAGTTCGTTCATATATGAAGCACCTCCTCAGAGGTTATTCTATCATACAGTGTAAAATTTTTCTACTATTTTTGCAAAAATATCTTGACAATATTCTACACCCATGCTATCTTGTTGATGGTAGAAAAATTTTCTACTACCAAGAGAACACACCACCGACAGGAGGGCACACAATGAACACCTACAAGATTATTTTTACCCGCGAAAACGGGACCCAGGGCACCGACCACTTCGCCGCCATCAACGAGCGCCAGGCCCGCAAAGACTTCGGCGAGTGCTACCGTCACGGCACGGCCACCATCGTCAGCATCGAGCTGGCCAGCACCAACGCCCCGGCCACCAAGCAGCAGGAGCGCGACACACTGGAGAAGATCCGGAAGATGGTCGAGCAGCTGGGCCCGGACTCCTACCTGGCCACCGCCTTCGAGGGCTGCTTCGACCTGGCCGCTGAGAACATCAGCAACGACTGGGCCTGCTCCATGGCCGACCGCGCTCGCCGCGCTGAGAAGCGCACCGCAGAGCTGGAGGACAAGCTGGCCGAGTCCGTGAAGGACTACGAGGCCGCCCACGCTGCTGCCCATGCGGTCGCCGAGGAGAAGGACTCCGAGATCGCCCGGCTCAAGACTCAGCTGGCTCAGATGCAGGAGACCGCCCGCTGGAATGGCCAGAGATGTGATGAGGAAGCGACCGCCGCTGGAGAGGCCCAGCGTCGTGCTGAGGCCGCCGAGGCCGAAGTCATCCAACTGAAAGCTAAGCTCTACGACCTGCTGGTCGCCGGGAAGTAAGGGAGAACGGACTGATGGCTGCATATATGAGAAAGACGGGGATCCTCCCCGTCTGCACCAATAACGAGGCCCGGGCCTACTTCGCCGACAAGGGCCTCACCTATGCCGACGTGACCGAGGGCGACATCCTCGCCCTGGTCATGCTGCTGAACAAGCACATCAAGAAGGCGAACAAGGACTGCGAGACCTCGATGGGCTCCATGTACCTGAGCCGTCGAATCGACCTCAAACGGAAGACCAACGGCACCCTGATCAGCTGCTTCCTCTACGTCAACAGCCACTACTTCGAGCGCCGGGAGTGCATCAGTTTCAACGCTGACGGCTGGATCGGCTTCGCCGGCTGGGCTGACCAGGGCAACACCAACCCCATTTTACGAGCATTTATCGAGTGGTGTAACGCGCTCGCTGCCACCAAAGAAAAGGAGGACACACAACAATGACCCGCTTCAAGTATTATTCCAATTATCTCGCCTGCCTGCTGGGCACTCTGATCGTCTTCGAGCTCTGCTGGATCGGCGCCAAGTACGTCATCGAGGGCGAGGTGGTCCACACCTACCTCGACCACTTCATCGCCGTGTGCGGCTCGTTTTATCTCACCCGCGACACCATGAAGCTCTGGCTGAAGTTCCAGAAGAAGGTCCAGCACTAAGGAAAGGAGGACAAGCATGAAAGTAAACACGAAACTGCTCCAGCAGAAGATCAAGGACTCCGGTCTAAAGATGGGCTTCATCGCCGAAAAGCTGGGACGTTCTCGCCAAGCTCTGAGTGACAAGATCCAGGGCAAGACCGAGTTCCTGCCAAGCGAGATCCGAATCCTCTGCGAGCTGCTTCATCTCTCTGACGATGACCGTCGTCTAATTTTTTTAATCTAAAGGTAGAATATTTTTCTACCACCAAAGGAGGACACACATGGGAAGAAAGAACAGACAGCGCAAGCCGGAGCCCTTCAAGTGCTGCGAGACCTGCGCCAATATGCAACCGATAGGCGAAGGCGATCACATCTGTGACGCCTGCTGCAGCCACGATGGCAGCCCGACCGCTCTCGTCTTGGAGAGTTACATCCCGACCGACGACTACTTCATCTGCGAAGGAAGCAGGTGGACACCACAATGAGCGCTACAAACCGAGGCTGCGAGCGCAAGGCTTATGACTTCTATGCCACCCCGCCGGAAACCGTCCGGGCCTTCCTGGCCAACTTCGACGGCATCAGCTCCGGCGACCGCATCCTGGAGCCTTCTGCCGGCAACGGCCAGATCGTCAAAGTGCTGAGGGAAGGCGGATACGACAACCGGATCGACGCCGTGGAGCTGCGACCGGAGGAGCGGGGCACCCTGGAAGCTCTGGCTGACAACGTCACAATCGGCAGCTTCTTCGACTACGAGCCCGACTGCGGCTACGACGTCATCATAGGCAACCCGCCCTACAGTCTGGCCCTGGACTTCATCAACAAGAGCCTGGAGCTGCTGCACCCTGGTGGCCTGCTGATCTTCCTGCTCCGGACGAACTTCCTGGAGAGCGAGAAGCGCTTCAAGTGGTGGCAGGAGCACCCGCTCAGCGGTCTCTACACCCTGCACAAGCGCCCCAGCTTCACCGGCCGAGGCACCGACGCCACCAGCTACTCCTGGTTTGTGTGGGAGCGGGGGGGGGACCGGCTGCACAGGTCAGCAGACCATCAAAACCATCTAAGGAGGACAAGCGCATGGAAGACATTGACCTGACAATGCTGGCCCGCTCGGCCTACCGGGCGATCCTGAGAAGCACGGAAACCGCAGAGGCTGAGGAGCCTGAGACTGTGAAGGAGGTGGTGCCTATGGCTGCACAAAAAGATTGAGCCCCGGAGCTAATGCCTCGGAGCCCAATAGAACACAGTCCCAATATAACACAAACAAGGAGGAAATAAAAGCATGAAGATCACCGTCGAATTTGCAAATCTGGACGAGTTCAAGCAGTACATGGGCGTCGAGTCCCCGAACCTGCTCGCCCAGGCATCCAAGGAAACAGAGGGCGCTCCTGCTCCTGCACCCGCTGAGACCGTCCAGGAGCCCCAGGAAGCACCCGAGCCCCATGCCCCTAAGAAGAACACCAAGAAGACCGAAAAGGCCGCCCCTGCGGAAGCTGAGCCCGCTCCTGAGCCTGCTGACGACGCTGCACCCGCTGAGCCCGCAGAAGTGACCGAGGACTTCCGCATCGTTGTCCGCAAGCAGCTCGCTGCTCTCAATAAGAAATGCGGCTACAACCGTGCGGCCGAACTGATCAAAGAGCTGACCGGCAAGAACAAGCTCACCGAAGTGAACCTCTCCGATCTGCCGAAGGTCATGGACCACGCAAAGGAGGAAACCAATGCCGACTAAACACGCCCGCTGCTCTGCATCGGCCGCGCATCGCTGGATCAACTGCCCCGGATCCGTCGCACTGTCTGACCAGTGTCCGGATCCCGGCGCCAGCAGCTACGCCGACGAGGGCACCCTGGCCCACAGCCTAGCCGAGCTGAAGCTCAGGCACGCGCTGAAGGAGCTGACCACGGGCCAGTACAAGAAAAAGCTGGCAAAGATCCAGCAGAGTGACTACTACAACGCCGAGATGGACGAGGCCACCGACTTCTATGTGGACGCTGTCCTAGAGGAGTTCGCCGCTGCCGACGAAGGCGCCGAGCTGATGATCGAGCAGCAGCTCAGCCTGGAGCAGTGGATCCCGGAGGGCTTCGGCACCTCTGACGTGGTCATCGTCAGCAACACCCAGATCCAGGTCATCGACCTGAAGTACGGCAAAGGCATCAAGGTCGAGGCCAAGAACAACCCCCAGCTCCGCCTCTACGGTCTGGGCGCCGCTGTCCTGTTTGGCAGCGTCTACGACTTCGACACCGTGAAGACCACAGTCATCCAGCCCCGCCTCGATCACGTCGACAGCGAGGTCGTGATCCTGAAGGAGCTGCTGCTCTGGGGCGAGGAGGAAGTCGCGCCCCGCGCCATCATGGCCATGGAGGGCACCGACTACATGGCAGCCGGCGACTGGTGCCGCTTCTGCCCTGCCAAGACCCGCTGCCGCAAGCGTGCCGAGTTCAACCTGGAGCTGGCCCGCATGGAGTTCCAGAAGCCTCCACTGCTCTCTGACGAGGAGATCGGCGAAGTGCTGGCCAAAGCCGACCACCTTCAGAAGTGGGCCGAGGAGGTCAACCAGTACGCACTGGAGCAGGCTCTGGCCGGCAAGCACTTCGAGGGCTGGAAGCTGGTCGAGGGCCGCAGCATCCGCAAGTACGCAGACGAGACCAAGGTGGCCAGCACGCTGATGGCTGCCGGCTTCGACGAGGCGATGCTCTACCAGCGCAAGCTCAACGGCATCACCGAGATGGAGAAACTCGTCGGCAAGAAGAAGCTGGCCGCTACCCTGGGCGACCTGCTGATCAAACCCGCAGGCAAGCCGGTCCTCGTGCCGGAGTCTGATAAACGCGAAGCCATCAACACGACAGAAGCGGCGAAGGCCGACTTCACCAACACCGACGACGAGATCGCGCCGTTCTAAAATCAAGGAGGAAAATAAAAATGTCTGACACCAAAATCATCACCGGAAAAGTTCGCTTCAGCTATGTGAACATCTTCAAGAGCCGCGCCTTCCAGGCCGGGCAGGACGCCAAGTACAGCATCTGCCTGCTGATCCCCAAGGAGGACAAGGCCACCATCAAGAAGATCCGCGCAGCCATCGACGCAGCCGTCCAGGACGGCATCGCCTCCAAGTGGGGCGGCAAGAAGCCCGGCAACCTGAAGCTGCCCCTGCGCGACGGCGACGCCGAGCGCGCTGACGAGGCTCCTGAGTACGAGGGTATGTACTTCCTCAACTGCAACAGCAACCAGAAGCCCGGCATCGTGGACAAGGATCTGAACGAGATCCTGGACCCCGACGAGGTCTACTCCGGCTGCTGGGGCCGCGCCTCCATCAACTTCTTCCCCTTCAACACCAACGGCAACAAGGGCGTCGGCGTCGGCCTGAATAACATCCAGAAGCTGAAGGACGACGACCGCCTGGGCGCTGCCCGTGCTTCTGCCGAGTCCGACTTCGGCGGCGACGACTTCGAGGACGACGAGGATTTCTAAGGAGGACATACAGATGCACCGAGTTATGGGCGTGGATATAGAAACCTATAGCTCCGTGGACCTGGCCAAGGCGGGCGTCTACGCCTACGTGGAGGCGCCCGACTTCAACATCCTGCTCATCTCGTACATCTTCGACGACTGGGGCGAGGACGACGTCAAGACCATCGACTGCTTCGATGCTGATCCTGACATGATGGCCGAGTTCTGCGAGGCCCTTCTCGATCCCCAGATCGTCAAGACCGCCTTCAACGCGAACTTCGAGCGCACCTGTCTGGCCAAGTGGCTCCAGAAGCCCATGCCGCCGGAGGAGTGGCGCTGCACGATGGTCAAGGCGCTGACGCTGGGCCTGCCGGGCAATCTGGCAGGCGCCGGCGAGGCGCTGGGCCTTCCTCCCGAGAAGCTGAAGGACCCCCAGGGCAAGGCTCTGATCCAGTTCTTCTCAAAGCCGTGCAAGCCGACCCGGACCAACGGCCAGAGGACGCGCAACCTCCCACAGCATGACCCGGCCAAGTGGCAACTCTACAAGAGCTACAACCGGCAGGACGTTGTGACCGAGCAGGAGGTCCTACGGAAGCTATCCATCTACAAGACACCGGAGTCAGAGCAGGAGCTCTGGGCTCTGGACCAACACATGAACGACAACGGCGTGGCGCTCGACATCCCCATGGTCGAGAAGATCGTCGAATATGACACCCGGCGCCGGCAGGAGCTCCAGGAAGAAGCCCATGAGCTCACCGGGCTGAAAAACCCAAACAGCCTGGCCCAGCTGAAGCGCTGGCTCGCAGAACAGGGCGTGGAGATGACCAGCGTCACCAAGGACACCATCACCGAAGCGCTGCGAGATCCGGATCTCCCGGACGTCGTCCGGAGAGTGCTGGAGATCCGCACCGCCCTGGGCAAGACCAGCGTGGCCAAGTACAGCACGATGCTGGTGGCGCACTGCCAGGATCACCGGCTGCGAGGCATCCTTCAGTTCTACGGCGCCAACCGATCCGGACGCTGGGCCGGCCGTCTGGTGCAGACGCACAACCTGGCCAAGAACACGCTGCCGGATCTGGCCCTGGCCCGCGAGCTGGCAGCCGAGGGAGACTTCGAGACCATGGGCACGCTGTTCGGAGAGACGGCCTTCGTCTTCTCCGAGTTGATCCGGACGGCCTTCATCCCATCAGAGGGCTGTCGCTTCGTGGTCTCTGACTTCTCGGCCATCGAGGCCCGAGTGCTGGCGTGGATCGCCGGCGAGGAATGGACCCTGGAGGCTTTCCGGCAGGGCAAGGACATCTATTGCGAGACCGCCTCCATGATGTACCACGTGCCCGTGGAGAAGCACGGAGCCAACGGCCACCTCCGCCAAAAAGGAAAGGTCGCAGTTCTGGCCTGCGGCTACCAAGGCGGCGTCGGCGCCATGAAGCGCATGGACAAAGGCGGCACCATCCCGGAGGACGAGCTTCAGAGCGTCGTGGACCAGTGGCGGGGGGCCAACCCCAATGTGGTGAAGCTCTGGCGCAACTGCGAGATGGCGGCCAGGACAGTCATCGAAGAACACCGCACCGTGCGGATGAAGAACGGCATCGCCTTCGGCTACATCAACGGCAACCTGTTCATCAGGCTGCCCAGCGGCCGGAAGCTCTGCTACTGGGACACCCGGCTGAAGATGGACCCCCGCGACGGCCGCGAGCACATCGTCTACATGGGCGTCAATCAGGAGACCAAGCAGTGGGGCGAGACCGAGACCTACGGCGGCAAGCTGGTCGAGAACATCACCCAGGCCATCGCCCGGGACTGCCTGGCGATCTCCATGCAGCGCGTCGCTGCGCTGGGCTACAAGATTGTTATGCACATTCACGACGAGATGGTCGTTGACGTGCCCAACGAGGACACCGACGCCCTGGCCAGGATCAACGCCTGCATGGGTCAGGAGATCCCCTGGGCCCCCAGCCTACCCCTTCGGGGCGACGGCTACGAAACACCGTTTTACATGAAGGACTAAAGGAGGGTCCCCCCCCCGGTATGTCCAACCAAAGGAGGAACACTATGGAACCTATCAGCATACGCTGGGCGACCGGCTACATGAACATCGACCCCGGCGCCTTTTTCCCTACCAGCGCAGCCAGGGTCCGCAAGCTCCTCCGGGTGGTCGCCCTGGACTATGAGCATCAGGACGACATCCGGATGCAGCTGGTCCGGCACTGTACTGAGCGCGCTCAGGCGATCATAGACGGCCGCAAGGCTCTCGCCAACGAAGCAGTAAACCACCAGCAGAAGGCAGCAGACCTGCAGCCCTGGATCAACCTCCGGGAGCACCGAATCCACGCCCTCCAGGCCTGCCTGAAGGAGCAGCCCAAAAAGGCCCGCGCCCTGGAATACCCGGCCCGCATCAAGGCCGAGAAGGAAGCGCTCAAAACCCTGAAGGCTGAACAGCGTGGGGAGCGCGCAGCCTGCGAGAAAAAGAAGCGGGAGTTCATCCAGGCCGAAAAGGACGCCCAGCAGCTTCGACGGAACGCGGAGGTGATCCAGGCATGAACATGGCCAAGAAAATGACCCCAAACACCACCCAGCTGATCCCGGTCCGCTACAACGGCGACCTGCTGATCGCCACCGGCCGCAGCCGCTACGAGAAGGAGTGGAAGAACAAGACCATGCCCTGGTCGGCGCTGCTCTCCCGGCTGGCGAAGTCTATGGAGACACCGGAGACCCATGCCGAGTACATGAAGATGAACAAAGAGCAGCAGGACAAGATCAAGGACATCGGCGGCTTCGTCGGCGGTCATCTGAAGGATGGCCGCCGCAAGACGGGCTACGTCGTGGCCCGTCAGCTGCTGACTCTCGACCTGGACTTCCCTCCGGCGGAGTTCTGGGACGACATCGTGAACAACCTGGAGATCGACAGCGCCCTGGCCGTCTACTCTACCCACAAGCACACCGCAGCGAAGCCCCGCTACCGCCTGATCATGCCCCTCGACAGAGAGGTCACGCCGGACGAATACGAGGCCATCGCCCGCAAGATCGCCGAGAAGATCGGCATCGACTACTTCGACGACTCCACCTTCCAGCCGACCCGTCTGATGTACTGGCCGAGCCATAGCGTGGACGTCGAGCCCTTCTTCCAATACTACGACGCCCCCTTCCTGGCGGCTGACTCCATCCTGGCAGAGTACCCGGACTGGACCGACACCAGCTACTGGCCGGAGTCGTCCCGTATGGTGGGCATCAGAAAGAGGGACGCCGACCGGCAGGGCGACCCGCTGGAGAAGAAGGGCCCGCTGGGCGCCTTCTGCCGCACCTACAGCATCACCGAGGCCATCGCCAAGTTCCTGCCGGACGTCTACACCCCGACGGCCAAAGAGGACCGCTACACCTACGCAGCCGGCTCGACAGCTGCCGGCCTGGTAGTCTATGACGGCGACGTGTTCGCCTACTCCAACCACAGCACTGACCCGACCGGAGGCCGCCTCTGCAACGCCTTCGACCTGGTCCGCATCCACAAGTTCGGCCACCTGGACGAAGGCAAGGAAGACAAAGCAGTCAATCAGCTCCCGAGCCAGAAGGCCATGTATGCGTTCGCGAACGAAGACCCGGGCGTCAGCCTGACGCTCGCGAACGACCGAAAGAGCCAGCAGGTGCTGGACTTCGAGGGCGTGCCGCTCCCGGATGACATCGACGACAGCTGGAAGACGAAACTGGTTCGAGGCGAGAATGGCGACGTCAAGCCGCTGATCACCAACGCCGTGCTGATCCTGGAAAACGAGCCCGCCCTTCAAGGGATCCGCTACAACGAGCTGAGCAATGGCATCGAGGTCAGGGGCAAACTGCCCTGGCCGCGCCCCAACAAATACTGGAGAGACGTGGACGACGCCCATCTCTACACCTGGGTGGCGGACACCTACGGCGTCCAGTTCCCGGAGAGCCGCTTCAGCAAGGCGCTCTCCACGGTCGCAGACAAGCGACGCTTCAACCCTCTGCGGGAATACCTCCAGCAGCTCCCCGAGTGGGACAACGTGCCGAGAGTGGACACGCTGCTGGTCGATTACCTGGGCGCCAAGGACTCAGCCTACACCCGGGCCGCCACCCGCAAGACTCTGATCGGAGCCGTCCAGCGCGTGCTGCAGCCTGGCTGCAAGTTCGACACCGTCCTCGTCCTGGACGGCAAGCCCGGCATCGGCAAGAGCACCCTGCTCCGGAAGCTGGGCGGGAAATGGTTCAGCGACTCCCTCAGCCTGGCCGACACCAGGGACAAGACCGCAGCCGAGAAGCTCCAGGGCGTCTGGATCATGGAGATCGGCGAGATGCAGGGCACCCGCAAGGCCGACGTCGATGTGATGAAGGGCTTCATCAGCCGCCAGGTGGACGAGTATCGCGCAGCTTATGGCCGCGTCGTGGAGCGCCACCCGAGGACGGCCATCATCTGCGGCACCACCAACAGCACCGGCGGCTTCCTGAGAGACACCACCGGCAACCGGCGCTTCTGGCCCGTCACCGTCAACGGAGGCGGCCCCCTCAGCGTCTGGGAGATGACCGAGGAGACCCGCGCCCAGATCTGGGCTGAAGCCATGGTCTACGTGGCCGAGGGCGAGACGTCCTACCTGGACGCCGCGATGGAGCTGGAAGCGACCAAGGCCCAGCAGGCAGCGCTCATGTACGACGAGCGCGAGGGCGACGTCATCGACTACCTGGAGACCCTGCTGCCGGCAGACTGGGAGGACTGGGATCTGATGCAGCGCGTGGACTACTTCCAGCAGCGTGACGTCCTGGACGCCACAAAGCAGACGGGCACCGTGCAGAGGACCAAGGTCAGCGTGATGGAGATCTTCTGCGAGTGCTTCGGAAGGGCCAAGCACTACTGGACCCGCAAGGACGGCGACGAGATCGTGGCCATCATGGCGAGGATCCCGGGCTGGGAAAGACCTGCAAACGCCACCATGCGAAGCAAAGCATACGGCAAGCAGCGCGTGTTCGTCCGGAGTGGTAACGAGTAACGAAGGCCCCTGGCGGCTGTTGTTCCTCGTTACCACCACCGACGACGGGCAGAGGGTAACGGGCGGACGTTGTTCCGCCGTCTGTTCCCTCAATCGTTACCACCTAAAGCCCAGCAACCGCAAGGGAGAACGGGCAAAGGGTAACGAGGTAACGAGTTTTTTATATAGATTATTAAAAATAACCCCTACACACATGAAAACAGGCCCCCGCGAGGACACATACGCGCATTATAGGAAAAATTCGGGGCCTCGTTCCAATAGGAGGACCCTCATGGAAAAACGAGAACGAGATATTGAAAGCGGCCTGCGGAGGCAGGTCGAGAAAATGGGCGGCAAGTTTATGAAGTTCACAAGCCCCGGGAACGACGGCGTGCCTGACCGGATCGCTGTTTTACCGGGTGGCCGGGTATGGTTTGTAGAGCTGAAGCGCGAGGGCGAAAAACCCACGGGCATCCAGAAGTGGCAGATGGAGCAGCTGCGGAAGATGGGCTGCAACGTGGCACTGATCACCGGCAAGCAGGAGGCCACTGACTGGTGTGTGGCCAGAGGACTCGACCGGGAGCAGCTGGAGCATGAGGACAGCCTGGAGCCCTACATCGACCCCCAGACAATAGCGGAGGAGGTCCGTGATGAGATCCTGAGAGAATACGAGGCGGGAGGCGGCAGCTGATGAAGTACATCCCCCACGACTACCAAACCAGGGCCACCAACTTCATCCTGGAGCACCCGAAGGCCGGGATGCTGCTGGAGATGGGTCTGGGCAAGACCGTCATCACCATGACCGCCATCGACATCCTGATCAACGAGATGTTCGAGGTGGATCGCGTCCTGGTCATCGCGCCGAAGCGAGTGGCCGAGGATACCTGGACACGAGAGCACGCCAAGTGGGACCACCTCCGCCACCTTCGCGTCAGCAAGGTGCTGGGATCACCAGAGCAGCGGCGCCGGGCGCTGGTCACGGACGCCGACATCTACGTCATCGGCCGCGACAATGTGGTCTGGCTGGTGGATCTCTACCAGAAGCTGAAGACCGGCTGGCCCTTCGACATGATTGTGATCGACGAGCTCTCCAGCTTCAAAAACCCCCAGGCCAAACGCTTCCGGGCTCTCCGGAAGGTCATGCCGAAGGTGAGCAGGGTCGTCGGTCTGACCGGCACTCCTTCGGCCAACGGTCTCATGGACCTCTGGGCTGAGATCTACCTGCTGGACCGTGGCGAACGCCTGGGCCAGACGCTGGGCGCCTACCGCGAGAAATACTTCCGGCCGGGAGCCCGGAACGGTTACATCGTCTTCAAGTGGGAGCCCCTTCGGGGAGCCAGGGAGAAGATCGAGGCCGCCATCAGCGACATCTGCATCAGCATGAGCGCGGCCGACTACCTGAAGCTGCCGAAGCGGATCGACAACCGGATCCCGGTCAAGCTGAGCCCCCAGGAGATGAAGCAGTACAAGACCATGGAGGCCGAGCAGCTGCTTCACATCGACGACGAGGACGTGGTCGCCTTGAACGCGGCCGCCGTGATGACCAAGCTCCTACAGATTGCCAACGGCAGCGTCTACTCCCACGAGGGCAATGTCGTCCGGCTGCATGATGCAAAGCTGGAGGCGCTGCTGGAGATTATCGACACCACCGACAGCCCTGTTTTGGTATTTTACAGCTACAAGCACGACCTGGACGCTATCCGGGCAGCGATCCCCGAGGCCCGGACTTTGGACGGCCCGGAGGACATCGCAGAGTGGAACGCTGGCGAGGTCCAGGTGCTCCTGGCGCATCCGGCCAGTGTGGGCTACGGCCTCAATCTCCAGGAGGGCGGCCATGTGATCGTGTGGTACGGCCTCACCTGGAGCCTGGAACTCTACCAGCAGGCCAACGCCCGCCTCTATCGGCAGGGCCAGGAGAAGCCGGTGATCATCCACCACCTGATCGCAGAGGGCACCGTGGACGAGCAGGTCATGGACGCCCTGGAGGCAAAAGACACCAGCCAGGCGGCCCTGATGGCAGCACTGAAAGAAAGGAGAAATAAATGAGCGATCCGAGGAGAAACGCAGAGGGCTATCTCGATGTGACAGCCTATCTCGGCACCAAAAACGTTATACAAGAAGAAAACGAGGCCGAGCGAAAGAACAAGGACCTGATCCACACTTTCCGCCTTTTGGCCGACATGGCCGGCTTTGAAATAGTCGGCCGCATCACGATAAAACACAAAAAGACAGGGAGGGTTTTCAGATGATCGGATATTTAAGCGGTCCTATTACGGGCCATAAAGACTACCGGCGTCAGTTTGCGAAGGCTGCCGCCGCGCTGAAGGAGATGGGCTACAACGTCATTAACCCTGCGGCGATTGCTGACGCCATTCCTGTTGAGTGCATGAGCTACGAGGAAATCATGCGGATCGACCTGGAGCTCCTGTCCATTGCTGACTACCTGGTGCAGCTTCCCGGCTGGGAGCGATCCATCGGCGCCAGTCGCGAGCTGGGCTTCGCCCTGGGCACCGACAAGATCATCGTCAGCCTGGAGCAGCTTCTCACGAAGGAGGTGACGCTGTCATGACTTTAGACGAGACCTATGACTTCCTGATGCAGATCCGTCGCAAGGAGATCATCATCAGACGGAAAGAGACCCAGCGGGACGAGCTGAGAGCTTGCCTGCTGCCCGGCGCCATCCGCTATGACCGCGACAGGGTCCAGAGCACTCCGACCGATAAGATGGTCGACGTCATCGTCAGAGTGGACGAGCTGGACCGAGAGATCGAACAGCTCCGGCGTGAGAAGGCCTCCCTGGTCATCGAGATCAGCGACGCCATTGAGACGCTGGAGGACGACTACGAGAGAACCGTGCTGACCGAGTTCTACATAGCACGGGCACCGATGACCGAGGTGGCTGACGCCATCAACTACAGCGTCCGCAGGGCGTATCATTTCAGGAAGATGGGCGTCACCCATCTGGGGGAGGTTTTAGGATGATACGACTCCTGCATGGCGACTGTCTGGCAATGCTGAAAGAAGTGGAGCCTGGCAGCGTGGACCTGATCCTCTGTGATCCTCCCTACTCCTCCGGCGGAACTCATGCCTGCGACCGCAAGGCCAGCACGACGGCCAAGTACACCGACAACGACTTCAACGGGGCCTCCAGGCTCCCAGCCTTCTCCGGCGATAACATGGACCAGCGGAGCTTCACGGCCTTCATGCGATGGGTGTGCAGCGAGCTGAGGCAAAAGACCAGGGAGGGGGGGGATCCTGGAGATGTTCGTGGACTGGAGAAACCTCCCGGCGATGACGGACGCCGTGCAGATGGCCGGCTGGGTGTGGAGGGGCGTCGTCGTATGGGACAAAGGCATCAGCAGAAACCAGCCGGGGCGCTTCCGGAACGACTGCGAGTTCGTGGTCTGGTGCTCCAACGGCGACCTGCCTATTGACTGGAAGGCTGCCAAAGGCACCAAGGCCATGCCGGGCGTCTACCACGTCCCCATAGTGGCACCGAAGCAGCGTTTCCATCAGACCGAGAAGCCCGTGGAGCTACTGGAGAGTCTTCTGGCCATCTGTACCCCCGGCGGAACTGTCCTGGACGCCTTCATGGGGTCCGGCAGCACCGGCGTCGCGGCCGTTAAAACCGGCAGGAGCTTCATCGGGATGGAACTGTCCGACCAATACTTCGACACGGCCACCAAGCGCATCCAGGAGGCCGAGGACGAACTACTGAACGACTTTTAGAAAATCGGCGAACATTGCAAACCAGAACGTGTTATACTGGTAAAGTGGACGAATGAGAGCAGGACCGAAAGGGCCTGCTCTTTTCCGTTTATCGAAACGACGAATAGGAGGCGGCGAGATCATGCCAAAAGCAAGGAACTCGAAAGTGGACGAGGCCCTTGCATTGTATCGGCAGGGCCTTAAACTCATAGAAATCTCCCGGAAGCTGGACATCCCAGAGGGGACTGTCCGCCGATGGAAATGCACCTACAAATGGGACGCCCCCGAAGAAACCGAGCGCTCGCAACCTAAAAAACCGAACGCTCGCAAACGAGGAGGGCAGCCTGGCAACAAGAACGCCACTGGGCCACCCGGTAACAAGAACGCCGAGAAGTTCGGCTTCCTGTCCAAGTATCTCCCAGAGGAGACGCTGGAACTGCTGCACTTGACAGCGGGCTCCTCCCCTCTGGATCTTCTCTGGACCCAGATCCAGCTGGCCTACGCTGCCATCATCCGGGCTCAGAAGATCGCCTACGTCAAAGACGCTGAAGACAAGACCATCGAGAAGATCGAGGACCGCAGCGGCGCCGAGTCATGGGGCGAGAAATGGGAAGTCCAGCAGGCCTGGGACAAGCAGGCCAACTTTATGAAAGCACAGGCACGCGCTCAGAGTGAGCTCCGGGGTCTGATTAAGCAATACGACGAGATGCTGCACAAGGACTGGGACGCAGCTACAGAGGAGCAGAAAGCTCGCCTTCATCTGCTGAAGGCTAAGCTGAACGACGGCTCCGATGACGCCGGGAAGGTGGTGATCATCAATGACACGCACGACCCGCATCAGTGACCTGATCATCCCGAAGTTCTGGCCGGCCTTCAATGATCGAGAGCACACGCACAAGATCCTGACCTCTGGGCGAGCCGGCACCAAGTCCTCAGAGGCTGCCATCGAGGTCGTGTATAAGATCGTCAGCGAGGAAGACTGCTCCGCCGTGGTCATCCGGAAGCGCCATAACAAGCTCCGGAAGACGGTCTACAAAGAGACCAAGCGAGCCATCAAGCGCCTGGGACTGCCGGAGAGCCTGTTCAAGATCATGGTCAGCCCCATGGAAATCACATACAAGCCAAACGGGAACACCATCTACTTCACCGGATCCGACAGCATAGATGACACCAAGGGCATCATCGACGAGAACAAGCCCATCAAGATCGTCCTGCTGGATGAGGTCAGCGAGTTCTTCACAGACGGCGAAGGCGAGGACGAGCTCCAGAACATCGAGGCGACCTTCATCAGAGGCAACGCCGAAGGCTTCCAGATGCTCTACCTCTACAACCCGCCGAAGAACCCCAACGCCCCCGTGGTGGTTTGGTGCCGGAAGATGGAGAAGCGCCCGGACTGCATCCACGTCCATGTGGACTACCGGGACGTGCCTCCTGAGTGGCTGGGTGCCAAGCTGATCGAGGCGGCTGAGATCCTCCACGAAATGGATGAGCGCCAGTGGAGATGGCTCTGGCTCGGTCTCAGCATCGGCGTGGACGAGCTTATTTACTATATGTTCGGCGATGCTGCCATCCAGCGCCCGAGCCGCGACCACTACCGGATCATCGGCATCGGCGTGGACTATGGCCAGCAGAACGCCACAACATACCAGGCGGCCGGCCTGAATGAGTACGAGCACAAGCTGGACGGCCTGGCGGAATACTACCACAGCGGCCGGGAGACCGGAACGCAGAAAAGTCCCAGCGAGTACGCCGGGGACTTCGTCAAGTTTTTGAACCTGCTGCATGAAACCTACTCATGCAGCTATTTTTATACCTTCATCGACCCCTCGGCCCGTGGCCTGATGGAGGAGATCAAGCGGGCCACCAGGGGCATCGGTTACAACGTGCTGATCCGCGACGCCGAGAACGACGTGGCGCTGGGAATCTCCCGAGTGCAGAAGCTCCTGACCTTCAAGATGATGACCGTGTCGCCAGACCAGGAGAACGCCGTCCGGGAGTTCGGCCTCTATGAGTACGACAAGAAAAGCATCGAGAGGGGCCGCGAGGAGCCCGTGAAGCAGGACGACCATGGCATGGACGCCATCCGCTACCTGGTCATGGGAATGTGGTCGAAAATTAAGAACTACCTGCCCGTTAGGGATAAAGAGGAGGAGCCGGAAGGAGCCATAAAATGAACATTTTCGAGTATTTCAAAAAGAAGGGCATCGACACCATCGACAGCTCCTTCTACAGCAAGATCGCCATGTGGGACAGCTGGTACAGGGCGAACGTCAAGCGCTTCCATCAGTACCGCGTCTACCATGGCACCGGGCAGTATGAGCGCTGCCATCGCAAGAGCCTGGGCATGGCGAAGAAGATCTGCGAGGACATCAGCGACCTGCTGCTGAACGAGCGCGTCACCATCACCATCAAGGACGAGACCACGGCCAAGTTCGTCCGCAGCGTTCTCGATGCTGCGAACTTCACCGTGCAGGGCAACGAGTACCAGGAGCGCAAGGCTGCTTGCGGCACCGTGGCCTATGTCCCGTATCTGACCAACATGGAAGTGGCCGAAGACGGCAGCGTCCTGAGCGCTGACATCAAGCTGGACTATGTGGTGGCCAAGAACATCTACCCCACAGCCTGGGAGAACTCCAGGATCACCGAGGTCATCTTCGCGTTTCCGAAGACCTACAAGCGCAAGAAGTACGTCCAGCTTCAACACCATAAGCTGGAGCCCTGGCAGGACAAGGATGGCAACGATCTCGGCTATCAGTACGTCATCGAGAACAGCGTCGTGGAGTGTTCCTCCGGCGCTGGTCGAGATCTAACGCCTGCCGAGTGGAACGCGATCCCGTACTTCGAGGGCCTGGCTGCCAGAGTCGAGACCGGCTCCAATCAGCCCCAGTTCATCATCGACAAGCTGAACATCGCGAACAATGTGGACGAGGACGACACCAACCCGATGGGCGTGGCACTTTTCGCCAACAGCATCGACGTCCTGGCCAAGATCGACCTGGAGTACGACAGCTACGCCAACGAGTTCACCCTCGGTCGCAAGCGCATCTTCGTGGCGCCTGAGATGCTGACCGACGCCAGCGGCTCCCAGGTATTCGATCCCGACGACAGTGTCTTCTATACGCTGCCGGAGGACTACTTCAAGAACACCAAGGAGGCGCTGCACGAGGTCAACATGGAGCTGAGGACTGAGCAGCACGAGCAGGCCATCAACAACGATCTGAATCTGCTCTCCTTCAAGTGCGGCTTCGGCACCCAATACTACCGCTTCGAGCGTGGCACGGTCGTGACGGCCACCCAGGTCATCAGCGAAAACTCCGATATGTACCGCACGATCCGCAAGCATGAGATCATCCTCCAGGACGTTCTCACCGACCTGATCCGCACGATCATCCGCCTGGGTAAGACTGCCAACGTGTCCGGCCTGGCGGAGAACACCGACATCGTGATCGACTTCGATGACTCCATCATCGAAGACAAGCAGACGGAAAGAGCCGAGGACCGCAAGGACGTCGCCATGGGCGCCATGGGCCTGCCGGAGTACCGCGCGAAATGGTACGGCGAGACGGAGGAAGTCGCAGCCAATAAGCTGCCTGACCAGTCCGCCGGCGTTCTGATGTAATGGATCAGAGCTACCACGACCTACTGGCTGCCGGCGTCGAGAAGCGCTTCCGGGACCTGGAGATGGCGATCATGGACGACATCATCCGCCGGATCCGGAAGGCCGGCACAATCACCGACTCGGCCGACTGGCAGATCCAGCGCCTCATCATCCTGGGCAACAGCACCCAGGACATTGAGGACCTGATCCGGAAGGCCGTGGACGGAAACGAGGAGGAAGTCCGCCGGCTCTACGCTGAGGTCATCGAGCGGGAATATACCCGCGACCGCAGCCTCTACGAGCAGATCGGCAAGGAGTTCATCCCCTACGAGCAAAACCCCGAGCTCCAGCAGCTGACCGACGCCCTGGTGCATCAGTCCAGCGAGGAGCTCTACAACATCACCAGGAGCACCGGCTTCATGCTGGACAACGGCCACGGCGGGAAAGTCTTCACGCCCCTGGCTGACGTCTACAATGGCTACCTGGACGACGCCATCACCGGCATGGCCAACGGCGCCTATGACTACAACACGCTGGTCCGCCGCATGGTCAGCCAGATGACAGCCTCCGGGCTCCGGACCGACCATCCCTTCAGCGATGGCGGCAGCGACTACGGCGTGGACTACGCCAGCGGCTGGCACAATCGCGTGGACGTGGCCGCCCGCCGTGCTTTGCTCACTGGCTTCGGCCAGCTCGCCGGTCACGTCACGGATCTGAACGCCCAGCGGCTGGGGACCGACTACTTCGAGGTCACATGGCACGCCGGAGCTCGTCCGGATCACGCTGCATGGCAGGGCAAGGTCTACACCAAGGAGCAGCTGACAACCAAGTGCGGCCTGGGCACCGGCCCGGGCCTGCTGGGCTGGAACTGCCGCCACACCTACTATCCCTTCATCCCCGGAGTGAGCGAGCGGCTCTACACCGACGAATGGCTGGAGGAGCAGAACGCCAGGGAAAACACTCCGCGCCGCTTCCGTGGCAAGGAGTACACCACCTACGAGGCCACTCAGAAGCAGAGGCAGATGGAAACAGCTATGCGGGCCCGGCGTGAGCAGGTGCAGCTCCTTCGTGCTGGAGGGGCTGACAAGGAAGACATCACCATCGCCCGGTGCAAGTACCAGGCCCAGCTGGAGCAGTACCGCAGCTTCTCGAAGGCGATGGGCCTGGAGGAGCAGACGGAGCGCATCTACACGGGACGCACCACGGGCAGAATTTCACCGAGCCCGCAGGTCTACGCGCAATGGCAGGCCGAGCAGGCAGCCAAAGCGGCCAACCGTGCGAAAGAACGCGCCGAGAAGCAACGCAGAGCGGCCCAGGACGCAGCTCAGAAGGGAGCAAGCACATGATCCGGATAAACGTCAAGGACACCGGGATCACCGTCTCAGGGCACGCACAGCGGCTCCCTGGGGCGTCTCCCGGGCATAACATTATTTGCGCCGGCGTCTCGGCGCTGACCCTCACACTGATCGAGGGGCTGCGCGAGGTGGCGGGCATCGAGATCCAGGAGAGCGTCAGACCGGGCAGCACTGTCATCAGCTGGCCGGATCTGAATGAGATCGGCCGGGCGCTGGTCCGCACTTATGTCCTGGGCCTGGAAGGCATCCGGGACAGCTATGGAGAAATAACGATAATTTGAGCGCCGCGAGGCGCTTTTATTATGAGCAGACGCCGGGCTCTGAGCCGGCGGGAATGTTCACGACACATTACAAAAACGGAGGAATGACCCAATGAAAAAGTATTTTAACCTTCAGCTCTTTGACAACGGCGGCGAGGGCGGCTCTGGCGGAGGCCAGGGTGGAAACGCTGGGGACGGCAACGGCAGCCAGGGAAATGCCGGGAATAATGGAGGCACCGGAGGCTACAGCTTCCAGCAGGCCGAGGAGATCGCCCAGGCTCGTGCAGAACGCGCCGAGAAGGCCGCTCTCAGCTCCTACTTCAAGCAGCAGGGCATGAGCGAGGAGGAAATCAACCAGGCGATCAAGGACTTCAAGGCCAACCGAGAGAAGCAGCGCCCCAATGTGGACGCCATCACGAGAGAGCGCGATGACGCGCTCGCAGAACTGGCTCAGATGAAGAACAGCCAGACTCTCGCCCAGAAGGGCGTCCGCGCCGAGGACACTGACTACGTCATGTTCAAGATCGCAGCCCTGATGAAAGAGGACAGCAAGCTCGACTTCGAGAAAGCCGCCACCAAGTTCCTGAAAGAAAACCCCCGCTTTGCTACCAGCGGCAGCGGGTCCTACCGCGTGAAGACCGGCACGGAAAGTTCCGGTGCGGGCAGCTCTGGAAACCAGAACAGCAACGACTTCATCAACGCTGCCATCCGCAGAAAAGCGGGCCGCAACTAACAAAATTATGGAGGAATAACCACATGAAAAAGTATTTTAATCTTCAGCTTTTTGAGACCGACGCCCAGATCATTGACAGATCTGGCGCCGAGTCTCTGATCCCCGAGGACCGTGCTGCGGAAATCATCCAGGGCGCCATCGCTCAGTCCGCTGTCCTCTCCATGGGCCGCCGTCTGGCCAACATGACTGCAGCCCAGACCCGTCTCCCTGTTCTGGATGCTCTGCCTATCGCCTACTTCGTGAACGGCGACACCGGTCAGAAGAAGACCACCAGACAGGCATGGGACAAGAAGACCATCATCGCCGAGGAGATCGCGGTCATCGTTCCCATCCCCGAGGCAGTTCTGGACGACGCTGACTACGACATCTGGGGCGAGGTCCGTCCTCGTATCCAGGAGGCTTTTGGCCAGGTCATCGACGCCGCCATCCTGTTCGGCACTGACAAGCCTGCAACCTGGCGTGAGGGTCTGGTGCCTTCCGCTACTACTGCCGGCGCAGTGAAGCAGATCTCTGCTGATCTTTACACTGACCTGCTCGGCGAGGGCGGCATCATCTCCAAGGTGGAGGAGTCCGGCTACTTCGTGTCCGGCCATGTGGCCGACATCGGTATGCGTGCTAAGCTGCGCGGCCTGAAGGACGGCAACGAGCGTCCTCTGTTCCTGAACTCCATGCAGCAGGCTGGCAACTATACCCTGGACGGCTCCGCCATCCAGTTCCCTCGCAATGGCGCCTTCGACAAGGCCAAGGCCCACATGATCTCCGGCGACTTCTCTCAGCTGGTGTACTCCATCCGCCAGGACATCACCTTCAAGCTGTTCACTGAGGGCGTCGTGCAGAACACTGACGGCACCATCGCCTACAACCTGATGCAGAACGACATGGTGGCCCTCCGTGCTGTCATGCGTCTGGGCTGGGAGATCCCGAACCCTGTCAACGCCATGGCCAAGGAAAAGGCGAAGCGCTTCCCGTTCGCCGTGCTGACCCCCACCAGCGTCTAAGTAAAGGAGGTGCAGCCTGATGTACGTCTCCTATGATTTTTACAAGCAGACCTTCGGGGACACGATCCCAGAGGCTGACTTCTCCAAAGTCGAGGCCAAGGCGGAGGCGGTCATCGGCTACCTGACCTATATCAACGGGGACATCTTCGCCAAAGAGGACAACCGCGTGAAGCTCGCGGTCTGCGCTGCGGCGGAGGTCGTCCATTATCACAACAACCAGGCCAGCGCAAACGGCAACCAGGCTGCAGGTGTGAAAAGCGAGACCAACGACGGCTACTCCGTGACCTACATCACAGAGGGCCAGGACGGCCAGACCGCTGAGGAGCTGCTCCGCAAGAAGATCCTCGAAGCGGCCCGCGTCTACCTGCTGCCGACCGGATGGCTGAGCCGATCTCTGAAGGGAGGCTGCCGCCATGTATGTGCAGACTGCGATAACAGTCTTTAATAAACGCCTGGGCGCTGATCGGCGCGAGGTCTACTTCCCGACCTGCATCCGCAGCGCGTCCTTCCTGGAGAACAAGAGCTCCGGCCACTCTACGGACGGAGCTCACTCCCAGAGCCTCGCCTACAAGTTGAGGATTCCGCTGGGAGCGAAGATCCAGGACGGCCGGAGCTATGTCCCGGCGGATAAGTTCCGCCAGCTGGACGAGGATGCAGCTGCCAAGGCGTGGACGCTCCAGACCGGCGACTATGTGCTGCCTATGGCGACCGAGCTGATGGCTCCGGTCGATCAGAAGCGGATGGAGGCGCTCGGCCATCTGATCTACGTCAAGGAGTACGCGGACAACACCATCAGAGGCTCGGCCGCCGTGAAGCACTGGCGGATCGGAGGCGAATAATGGCGTTTAAGCCCATCACCAACCCCAGGGGCGCCATCATCCGGGGAAAGAACGGCAAGGCCGAGCTGATCTGGAACGCCGGCTGCGCCCCGAGAATGAACGAAATGCTCAGCAAGAAGCAGGAGATCATCGACAGTGAAGTGCTCAGGCTCTGCGCTCCGATGGTTCCTAAACGCACCGGCGCCCTGGAGCGATCCGGCACGCTGGGCACCGTCATCGGCTCCGGCGAGGTGCAGTACATCGCACCATACGCCCGCCGGCAGTATTACAACACCAGCCCGACCCGCAGCTACGACTCCAGGCGTGGCGGTATGTGGTTTGAGCGAATGAAAACCGCACACAGGACGCAGATCCTGAAGCTGGTCAACAAGTAAAGGAGGTCCGACATGGTCAAGTCAATCATCGAGGGCGTCGCTGACTTCTTCAAGGACTGCCCTCTCCTCAATGCCGGAGCGTTCCGCGTGGACGCCCTGGGAGACGAGCCGCAGGAGTACACCATCGAGACGGGGATCTTCAACCCGATCATCGAGACATACATCGACGGCAGCTCTGACCGGCGCTACCAGTTCAACTTCGGCAGCCGGGAGTATTACAGCATGGACCGGCTCCAGAACATTGCCAACAGCACCTTCTACGAGGACTTCGCCAACTGGGTCGAGGCTCAGGAGGCGGCCGGCAAGTTCCCGGAGCTGCCGGAAGGTATGCACCCGGAACAGCTCAGCGTGCTCTCGTCTGGCTATATGTTCGACGAGGCCATGAGGAACGCACGCTATCAGATCCAGTTAGAACTCATTTATCACAAGGAGGCATAAGCACATGAAAAAGTTTGATCTTCAGCTCTTTGACGAGAGCCGTGCTGCCCTGCTTCGCAACGCCATCGCGGACTATGCCGAGATCGACGGCGCCTTCGAGCTCATGGGCACCGGCTTCACCACTCTGGACGAGAGCCCCAACGCACAGACCGACAGCGAGACCTACATCAACGAGGTCACTGCATCCACCGACATCACCAGCTACGAGACCGAGTTCGCCTACGAGTCCCGCCTGATCCCTTCCCAGAAGGCAATCTACAAGCTCTGGAAGATGGGCCGCGATCACGCCACTGGCAGCGCCGCCCAGCTGAAGTATGTCCGCGTGGAGCTGTTCAACCCCATCGGCGAGCCCTCTGAGGCTGCTGCCGAATACACCGCCCGCCAGTTTACCGTGGCCAACGAGGTCAGCGAAAACTCCGGCGCCGGCGGCGAGAAAATCAGCGTCACCGGCACCCTGCACGCCGTCGGCGATCCCGTTCTGGGTAAGTTCGACACCGTGGCCAAGAAGTTCACCGCCGGCGACTTCAAGGGCAAGTACGACACCGCAGCAGCTGCGGCTAAGCCCTAAACAACGCAGCAACTGGCTCCGCACGACTGGCCTGATCAGGCAGTGAGCGACCAGGCACCAGCAGGCCAAACGGTGCAGCCTGCTGGTGCTCTTTTTATAGCACCGACCAATGGAGGAAAACAAAATAATGGAATTGATCATTAACAACGTCAAGCTCGAAGGCGATCTGATGGACGCCGACTTCATGGAGAAGTTCGAGATGGCCATGGTTAAAATGCGCGACTCTGCTCTGGAGGCGAAGCGTCAGAGCTTCCCGACTGCTGCGGCCAATTACCGCGCCCAGTGCGAAGTCGTCAACACCTGCTTCGACGAGATCTTCGGCGCCGGCACGGCTGTCAAGCTGTTCGGCGGCAAGATGAACGTCATGGATCACTTCATGGCCATCGAGAAGGTCAGCGAGTGGACCGCTGGTGAGCGCAAGGCCCTCAACGACCTCACCAACCGCTACACCCAGCGCCAGCAGAACGCCGTCCGTAATATGCAGACCGCGCAGTTCGTCTCCCAGAAGCACGGCAAGGGTAAAAAGCGCTGAACCTGCTGATCGACGGGCTGCCGGAGGAGGTCGAGATCGCGGGCCAGCTGGTCCCGATCAGCACGCACTTCCGGACAGGCATACTGTTCGAGGAAGTGCTGCAAGATCCTGAGCTCGATGATCTGGAGAAGATCCAGACCGCGCTCCAGTTATACTTCCCCGGCGTCGTTTTTGACCCTGATGTGCTCGACGAGGCGATCAGCAAGATGGTCTGGTTTTACCGCTGCGGCGTGGATCCCGCAGAGACGACGGGCAAGTCCGCAGACGACACCGTCAACGATGAACCGCCTTTTTCCTACGAGCACGACGCTGATTATATTTTTTCCGCGTTCATGCAGGCCTACGGCCTGGATCTGGCGCGGCGCCCCCTCCACTGGTGGCAGTTCCGAGCGCTCTTTAGATCGCTACCCGAGGACACGCAACTGGTCAAGATCATCGGCTACCGCACGATGAAGATCCCGGCCAAGATGTCCAAGGAGCAGCGGCAGCACTATGAGAAGATGAAGCGCATCTACGCTCTCCCTCAGTCGGCTGACCGTCAGCAGCTCGAAAGTGACCTAAACAACCTACTTATGAACGGCGGCAACCCCGCCGCACTCTTGAACGGTAGCGAGGTAAGGTCATGGCATCAGATGGAACCCTAAAATTTGACACAAGCCTGGACTCCGGCGGTCTACAGTCGGGGATGGGCAAGGTCGCAGGCATCGCACAGCAGGCGCTGGGCGTGTTCAGCGGCCAGATGATGACCAGGGCAGTCGATAGCCTGGTCAACCTCGGGAAGACGGCCCTCAGCAGTGTGGGCGCTCTCGAACAGAACGTGGGCGGCGTCGAGACGCTGTTCGGCGACACTGCGGACGCAGTCATCGCCGCAGCGGATCGCGCCTACCAGACGGCAGGAATGTCTGCCAACGACTACATGAGCACGGTCACGAGCTTCTCGGCGTCCCTGCTCCAGTCCCTCGGAGGTAACACCGAGGAAGCCGCCAAGGTGGCGGACATGGCCATCATCGACATGGCCGACAATGCGAACAAGATGGGCACGTCCATGGATATGATCCAGAACGCGTACCAGGGCTTCGCAAAACAGAACTACACCATGCTGGACAACCTGAAGCTGGGCTACGGCGGCACGAAGACCGAGATGGAGCGACTGCTGGCCGATGCTCAGAAGCTGACGGGCGTCAAGTATGACATCAACAACCTGAACGATGTCTACCAGGCGATCCATGTGATCCAGGAAGAAATGGGGATCACCGGCACAACAGCCAAGGAAGCCTCCGAGACGCTGGAGGGGTCCATGGCAGCGGCGAAGGCCGCCTGGGATAACTTCATGAACGGCTCCGGCGATGCTGATCAGCTGGCCGACGCCTTCGCAACGGCGGCGGACAACATCGTCAAGAACCTGGCCGAGATCATCCCGCGCTTCGCTGAGACGCTGCCGGCTCTGGCCGGTGCCATCGTTTCCCAGATCCCGGGACTGGCTGCTGCCATCGTGCCCGCGGCCCTCTCTGCTGGCCAGAGTATTCTGGAGCAGGCCCGGGACGCTGTCACGGCTTTCGACTTCGTGGCGGCTGCTGAGGACATCGTGCAGAAGATCACGGACTTCATCAGCAGCGACGGCCTGGGCTCTTTCCTGGGCTGTCTGGTGGACATTTTCACCGGCATCGTCAACGGTATCAGCTCCATGCTGCCGGTGCTTCTGCCGGCTCTCGTCGAGCTGATCGCCTACTCCGTGACCACGCTGATCGACCAGCTGCCGGCTCTCCTGGAGTGTGCGCTCCAGCTGATCATCGGCCTGGCTGACGGTCTGCTCGCTGCGCTGCCTGTTCTGATCGCAGCACTGCCGGAGATCATCAACTCCGTGGTGAGCTTCCTGGTGGCAGCAGTCCCTCAGATCCTCCAGGCAGGCATCACGCTCCTGCTGGCCCTGGTGGACGCGCTCCCGACCGTGATCGACGCGCTGATCGCAGCGCTGCCTCAGATCATCGAGTCCACAGTCTCCACGCTGGTCGCAGCAGCGCCTCAGATCGTGCAGGCGGGCATCGCGCTCCTGCTGGCTCTGATCGAGGCCATCCCGGTCATCGTGCCCCAGATCGTGGCCGCACTGCCCCAGATTATCACGGCCATCATCAACGGCCTGATCGCAGCGGGCCCGCAGGTCCTGGCAAGCGCCCAGGAAGTGTGGGGTCAGATCACCGCAGCCGTCCCTCAGCTGATCGCTGACATCGGCGCAGCCGTGCCGGAGATCATCAACGGCATCGTCAACGGCCTGGCCGCTGGCGCGTCCGCAGTATGGGACGCAGCCTGCCAGCTGGGCAGCAACATCCTGGGCGGCATCAAGAGCTTCCTGGGTATCAACAGCCCGAGCACCGTCATGGCGGAGCAGGGCAGCTACATCATCCAGGGCCTGCTGAACGGTCTGGAGACCATGCCCGACGCGGTCAGCCAGCTGTTCCAGTCCACCCTGGACAGCATCACCGCCTGGGGCTCTGACATGGTGGCCCGGATCGGCGAGTGGGGCGCCAATATGGCGACCACAGCCGGCACGGCGATGAACACCATGGTCCAGACTGTCATCCAGTGGGTGCAGCAGCTCCCCGAGCAGGTCTGGGTCTGGCTGGTTAATACGGCCAACAAGCTGAACCAGTGGACGATCCAGCTCGTGCAGAAGGGCCAGGCGGCAGCCACAGGCCTTGTCAACGCCGTCCTCGATGGCGTCCGTACACTGCCGAGCCTCATGGTCTCCGTCGGCTCTGACATCGTCCAGGGCCTCTGGAACGGCATCAGCGCAGGATGGTCCTGGCTAACCAATAAAGTCGCAGACCTGGCCCGGAGCCTGCTGCAAGCTGCGAAGAACGCCCTCGACATCGGATCGCCTTCTCGTGAGTTCCGTGACGAGGTCGGCCGCTGGATCATGCCCGGCATCGGTGAAGGCATCGACAAGTCCATGCCTGAGACGCTGCAAAACCTGAAGGCAAGAGCCGGAGAGCTCGTCGGAGCCATGCGTGCCGAGCTGGCAGCCTCCACCTCTCAGATGGCCCTCGGGGCTTCTCACGCTGCCGGTCTGAGGACCGCCGGCGTCGGCACCACGGTCTACTATGACAACCGCGTGGAGCAGAACAATGAGTACCACGTTCCGGTCGCCAGCCCGTCCGAGGTAAACAAAGCACAGCGCGAAGCTGTCAGAAAGCTGGTCGGAGGTGTGAAATGAATAAATTAACCCTGAAGATCGTGCTCACCTGCAACGGCCGGACCCTCACCATGGGGCCCGGCTCCGATCTGGACATCACAAAGGTCTCCGGACTGGAATCGTCCGACATCTCCCTGAGCACGTCAGACAATGCCCTCGTCGACGGCGTAACAGTCGACGGCAAGAAGATCCAGGCCCGCCCGATCCACATCGAGGCGGCCTTCCGGGAGCTGAAAAACAACGCGGAGAACCGGCAGAAGGTGATCAAGTTCTTCAACCCGAAGTACACCGGCAAGGCGCTGATCACCAACATGGGCGTCAGCCGCAACATCGAGTACGAGCTGGAGGGCTGGAGCTTCAAAGAGCAGGCCAACCTCAACAGCCGCCTGAAGATCGTGGTCGACCTCCTCTGCCCGGATCCGTATATGCTCAACACGGACAACTTCGGCAAGAACATGGCAGCCTTCACCGCCCTGTTCGCGTTCCCGTGGAGAGTCACCAGCCAGAAGGTCCTGGGCGTGCCTAAGCCCTACACAGGGCTCGCCCTGGGCGGCATGGCCATGGCCTACAGAACGCTCCGCCAGGAGGTGGCTCTGGCCAACGACGGCGACGTTCAGACCGGTGTGATCATCAAGTTCGTGGCCACTCGTGGCCCGGTAAAGAACCCGAAGATCGCCAAGGTCGGAACATCCAACTTTATGAGGGTGAAGGTGGACATGGAGATGGGCGACGTCCTGGTCATCGACACCAACGAGCGGCACCAGGTCGTCGAGCTCAATGGCGTGAACTGCTACCAGCGAGTGGACAGGGCCAGCAACCCCTTCCAGCTGGACGTGGGCGACAACTATCTGGAATACGCAGCCGACGAGAACTACGTCAATCTGGACGTCAACCTCTACTACACGCCCAAATATCTGGGGGTGTAAATTATGCGAATTTCAGTATTAAACGCCAGCTTCGAGCTGCTCGGCGAGTTCTCCATCTACCGCTCACTGATCTGGAACCGGCGATACTATGAGCCGGGCGTGTTCGAGATCCACACAGCCGTGAAATACTTCCCGCTGCTGAACTCGGGCCGCTATATCTTCCGGCACGACCGGCAGGAGCTGGGCGTCATCCGGGAGGTCAACTACACACAGACCAGCGAGGGCGCCCGCACAGCCTACTGCAAGGGCTACTTCAGCGAGGCCCTGTTCAACAACCGCGTCACCGTTCCCGCTGCCAATATCACCGGCACGCCGGAGGAGATCAGCAGGGCCCTAGTGACGACGTACTTCATCAGCCCCAGCGACGGCGACCGTGTTTTCCCTCAGATCCGGCTGGGAGTGCTCTCCGGTCTGGGCTCGTCCACTACGCTGCAAAGCACCGGCGACCAGATCGGCGACAAGATGTACGAGCTGGAACGCACCCAGGAGCTGAGCCACCGCCTTGTCTTCGACTTCGAGGAGAACATCCTCACGTTCGAGGTCTGGGCTGGCCTGGATCGCACCGATGACCAGGAAGTGAACAGCCCGGCGACCTTCTCCAATGCGTTCTACAACGTCAAGAATGTCGTCTACGACCGCGACGCCAGCAATGCCGCCAACTTCGCCTATGTGGCCGGAGAGGGCGAGGACGCTGATCGTGTCATCGTGGAGGTGGACGCCAGAACTGACGCCACCCAGGAGCGCCGGGAGATCTTCGTGGATGCACGAGACCTGCAGAAGACCTACAAGGACAGCAGCGGCACAGAGCGCACCTACTCCGACACCCAGTACGCCGCCCTGCTCCGGCAGCGCGGCCTGGAGAAGCTGGACGAATACGCTCAGGTGGAGGTCGTCAACAGTGACATCGACGCCAGCGCCAACCTCGTCTACATGAAAGACTTCGACCTGGGAGATCTCTGCACCTATCAGAACCAGGACGTCGGCATCGAGACCGTGAAGCGGATCACCGAGATCCAGGAGGTCTACGAAGGCAGCAAGGCGACGCTCAACATCACCTTCGGCAATGACGAGTCCACCTCACTCAAAAAAATCATAAGGAGGGAAACAACCTAATGCGATACGGATATTTTGACAGCGAGATCATCGGCACAGACTCGGAGGGTATGCCCATTTTCGACCGAGCCGAGACTTCCGATCTGTTCCGTCTTCTCTTTTCCAAACTGGTCAGCAACGGCGTCCTGGCGTCCCCCAGCGACTGCTTCCAGGTCGTAACTGCGGAAGGTCTGAACGTCACCGTCCGGGCCGGTTTCGGCATGATCAACGGCGCCTTCGCCTATGACGAGGCCGAGAACACCCTCACCCTGGAAAAAGCGCCGGCACAGTACAGCCGCATCGACCGCATCGTGCTCCGCTGTAACTATGCGGACAGACTCTGCGAGCTGGTAGTCAAGACCGGCACCGTAGCCAACAACCCGGTCGCCCCGAAGATCGTCCAGCCTGCCGCTGGTGACTACTACGAGCTGGGCCTGGCCACCGTGACCGTGGGCGCCAACGTGACGGCCGTCACCCAGGCCAACATCACCGACACCCGCATGGACTCCACGGTCTGCGGCTTCATCACCCAGCTGATCGACCACCTGGACACCAGCGTCTTCTTCGCTCAGCTCGATCAGTTCTACACCGAGTTCGTCAGCAAGACTGAGGCCGACTACCGGCTGAGCCGCGAGGAATATCTGGCCATGTGCCAAGATATTGTGGACACCCTGAACACCTTCGAGAAGACGGCCGAGAGCGACTTTGACACCTGGTTCGACACCATCAAGGGCAAGCTGGCCGGCGACATCGCCGGCGCGCTCCAGATCCAGATCGACAACCTCACCCAGACCGTCTTCCTGAACAGGTACGGCCTCTGCTCTAAGGTGACGACCATCAACAAGGACGCCCAGGGCAACACGACCAGCATCGAGGAGACCGACCAGGACGACTCGGTCAGAGCCGTGACCACCTTCCAGAAGGACGGCCAGGGCAGCACCACCGGCATCACCACCGTGATCACTCCCACGGAGGGCAACTACTTCTACACAAAGACGACCGCGTTCGAGACTACTGACGCCAACGGCAGCAAGACGATCACGGAGTCCTATACACAGAACATCAAGGAGGAATAAATCATGGCAGACTTTACTGGTGCCCAGTACACCGTGGACGAGGTCCTGGCGGGCATTAAGAAGAACCAGATCACCGGCCTGCCGCCTTCCAACCTGACCGTCAAGAGCGTGAGGGTCGGAGACGGCAAAGCCACCATCAGCTGGAGCGTGCCGGCGAAGACCGTCGTGGACGGCCAGGTACTCCAGACTACCGGCGGCATTATGATCCGCCGCAAGCTGGGCGAGGCTCCCCGGAGCATCACCGACGGCGACCAGGTGCTCATCAGCACCGACACCGTGGGAAGCTTTGAGGACAACGGCCTGGTGAATGACCAGGAATACTTCTACCGCTTTTTCCCCTTCTCCGACCATGGCGTCTACAACCTGAACCCGGAGAACGTCGTGAGTGCGGTCCCGAAGGCCTACGTCCTCTACGGCTTCACCATCGACAAAAACAACAGCGACCCGGCCGGCCGGGTCGCCTACACCGACATGGCCGTGGGCTTCACTCCAGCCAGGAACAACCCCAGCACCG
>OLRN01000263.1_pt1 | contig 50219 bp, 47 predicted proteins | sample 1673001 | NCBI WGS metagenome assembly OLRN01 (sample SAMEA3136745, study PRJEB25190) | human gut metagenome | biome: human gut; feature: human-associated habitat; material: faeces | place: Austria | collected 2013 | reverse complement strand
CATTTATCAATCACATCGGGGTCTATAGACGGGTTATATTTAGATGAGTGCCATAATGCCCCAATCTCGCGTATCTTTGACCTTATATCGTCACCAACTAAATCTTTGCAAGTTACCTGGTTATGTCCGGGAACACAAGCTTCGTCAATCAAATATGAGAGAGCACGTTTAGGCATTACAGAATAATGATATATTCCGTCTTCTTTATAACTTTTTGTTTTTACCACATTAGAAAAATCACGATAAAACTCAGCTTTTGTAAATTGAAAAATCCCTTGTGGAGTCCGTATGATAAAGACATCAGTATCTTGCAAAGGTTATATTTCAGCAGCCTTAAAACATAGCCTAGAACTAGTATATTCGATTTTCTTCATATCTGCCATTTTATGATTTTATACAAAGGTAAAAAAGCATCTTGTTTTTCAACAGTCCCTTGCCGAAAAATAAAAGGCAGGTATCTGAATCCCAGACACCCGCCTTTTACTATATTACATTTCAGTATTCAAGGATTATTCCTCTACAGCAGCCTGCGCCGCAGTTCGTACCCTCTTATTTTGAGGGCTTATCGGAATATTGGTAAGCCTTACACTATGGCATGGCAAATTCCTCTGCTTTTATATTTTTTTTGTTCGTCTAATTTTATATTTTCGCTACTCTTGTCGTCATCGTTAAATACCAAAATAAGCCATTTCTTTGCCCCCTCTGACGGATTTTCTATACTCCGATGAGGGTTTTATTGTTTTGAAGAAATAACGCCCTCCAAACGCTTTATTTCGCGCTTTGCCTCAACAAGCAGGTCGTAGAGTTCCACCGACCGCTCCGTGGCGAAGTATTCTGCCCAATCCCGAAACGTGTAGCACAAATCCGTTATGCCATCATCATAGCCCATGCTGTCCCACCAGTCGGATAATTCCGCAAAGACTTCGGGAGGGTTCGTGCCGAGTGCGTCCACAACTTCGGTTGGATATTGTTCGATGAGCATCATCTTCCAATTCTCCAAATCCGTATCTGGGTTCTCATGGAGAATGTTCCATGCCGCCTCTTTCAGCTCAGCATAGAATTCATCTTCCGTGCAGCCTCCATTCCAAAACTTAAAATCGTTCATTGCTCCGCTGTTTGTAATTTTGTCCGCATGAAGAAAATACTCAAACACATACGCATTTGGTATTATCGCAGATTGTACACACGACTGGTCTTTGCTTATCTGAAGCACGAAAGTACCAGCTGTGGTGCATACAATTATGCAGAAGATGCATTCAAGGCAATCACTGGTCGTTGGTATTCTGAAATTCGCGACGAGTGATGCCCTTATGTCTTGCTCCGTCTTTTATCAGAACTTCCTCTTCGAGTGAAGATGCGTGAGGAAGCAGCACTGGTATGGTAAACTTCATCCTTGACACATTCTGAAATTTTTCAGCCGTTTCCTCCTTACCATTTCCACCAATGCTGAAAATGCCAGCAACGGTTATTCCTCCTTTGATGCCATTGGCTGCCCCCTCTGTTGTTTCAGTGGTAACAGCCACATCAAAATCAATGTTTGATATATCGGCATATCCATGGGGCGTTTTAACGTGTGTGACTTTATTTCCAGCCTCTGTAATAGGGGCTATAGTAGCAAAGTCTTGAACACTCTCTTGGGTTTCCTTTACGGCTGTAACGATGTCCGTTAGTGCCGTCTTGATAAATTCTTTCAGTTCCATAGCCTCAATCTTTTTTTGCTTAGTATTTCCTTTGCCGTTTCTGCAATTGACTCGCCAACTGTTTCTGGAATGATATTACTTCTTGACGATGGAATATTGCTATCGTTTATAACCTTGTCATTTTTATCATAATCAACTACTTGCAAAATTCGGAAAGAAGTAAAATCATAAGAAAATTCATATAGTTGTTTGGACTTTGCTGCTTGCGTATTAAACTCCTTTTGGGCTTCCATCGTAGAATACTCCCATTTTACCCAAACCTTTACATACCCATATTTTAGTTCGGGTCTCTGAATGTCGTCATAGACAAAAATCCACCAAGAATAATCTTTTGCATGGTCAGCGCACACCCAGTCGTGCCCCCTCGCTGAAACAAGCAATGGGATGCACATCAGAAATGAAAATATCAGTTTCTTCATTTCTCCACCATCTTCTCGTAAACCTTAATCAGCCTTTCTTTCTCAGCCAGCAAAGCCTCCAGATACCTCACTCGCTCTTCCAATACTGCATCTGTACCAACAGACACATTGCCGACAGAATTGTTGCTACCGATTGCTACATTGCTATCTTTCACATTGCCGTGCATATTGGTATTCACGTTTTCTTGCTGTGGCGTTTCCTCGCCAGTGAGCAACCATCTTGCATCAACATCTAATGCCAAGACAATCTTAGTAACCATATCTACAGATGGTTTACTGCGTCTCTTCGTTCCGAGATAGTTAGACAGTCCTGTCGGAGGCAAACCAATTGTCTTTGCAAAAGCTGCCTTGTTGCCGCCAAATCTTTGATTGACAAGCATTTCCATTCGGTCGTTAATTGTTTCCATACGCAAATCAAATCTTAAATAATCTTAATTTACCAACAATAGTTACCCAATTGTATTGCTTAATCAAACCAATTGTCTAACCTTGCAGTATAAAGTTATAAATAAATATCGAAACAATGAACGAAACATCTAAAAATCAGCGCAAAAAGTCTCTGCTCGGGCAACTTTCAAACCTTGCAGTTGGCGAAGAACTGACCGTTCCTGTTAGCCGTTCAAGCTACCTCAAATCAATTTGTGTTAGTTTCGGCTTGCAGTGGGACAAGAAGTTTTCAACCTCGACAAACCGAGAAGAGCGCACAATCACAGCAACAAGAATTTTATAACGCTTACACTACAATGAGAAAATCAATCATCACCTCCGCACTCCTCCTTGCAAGCCTCATCAGCTGCAACACCACAACCCAATTGTCTAACGAGGAACTCGACCGCATCAGTTGGTCGGCATTCTGCAAGGACTTCGGCTATAACGAACAGACCGACCGCAACAACGAGCAAGCCATCAACGACTATCTCGATGCTTGGCGCGGCTCCGTGTCCGAAGAAGAGGCATTTGCAAAACTCGGTATCACGCAAAGCTACTAAGCCATGCCCAACCAGTTCTGCAAATCCTGCAAGCAGTCCTACAATGCCCTTAACGGCTGTTACTGCACCCTGCTCAACCGCTACGTTGAGTACACAAAAGAACCTCCATGTTCAACCCCTATAAAATCAGACAAGAAATGAAAAAAGCAATCTCAATTCTCCGCATCGCCATTCTCGCCCTCATGGGCAGTGTTGGCATACTCTTCCTCCTTGGTGAGGAACAGGACGAAGCACCCTTCACGTTCTTCCTGCACTTCCTTTTCGACAAAGTTTTTGCCTTTGCCATGCTTGCGGCCATGGTATATCTTGCAGCCCGGTGGATAGATAAAGACAAATGGCTCAAAGCCATTGTAGAATGGTGTTGCGCTGATTAATGAACTACCTCAACTTCTCTGACATGTGCGTCAAGTATTCTACATTCCTCGATGATGTGGCCGCAAGGGTCGTGCATCTGCTCAAGCAGGATGCCAACGACCCGGAGTTCATCAGCCAGAACAAAGCATTTGAAATGTTCGGGCGCGGAAATGTGGAGCGTTGGCGCAAGCAGGGAAAGGTAACAGCCTACAAGCGTCCGGGCAAGGTCGAATACCGAACAGCCGACCTGCGGCTCTTGCAGCGGATACAGCAAGATTATCTTGGCAAGTAGCCTCAACTGCCGCAGATAGCGTGCTAATCGGATAGGTACGAACGATAAAGCGTAGGACATTAGGTAGGTTCAACTCCTCCCTGCGGCTCCAAAACTGAATAAAAATTTAATCACATTCAATTTCATACAACTATGAGTCAAATAGAAATTACAGTCAAGCTGCTCAACGAATTGCAGCCGACAGAAATCGTCCGCAACGACAACGTGCGCGACAAGTTCATTCAGATTTACGATGCCATGTGGTCGCAGTCCACTGGCGTGTCTGGCGAAGCTGCCTACGAGAAAGAGGCTCGCAACTTCAACCGTCTGCTCTCCGAGAAAGAGGACGTGCGCAAGAAATGCAGCCATTTTTCCCTCTTCACCTCGTTTCTTGATGTGGCTATCTCTGGCCTCACCCTCGACCCCGGCACCAAGGCGCAAGCCTACCTCCTCGCACGCTCCATCGCTGTTGACTCCTATGTGGACGACCACGGACAGAAGAAGAACCGCTACGAGACGCAGTGCGTCCTCACCGTCAGCGGCTATGGTGAGTTGGTGCTTCGCACTCGTTGCGGTCAGATACGCCATGCCGACAACCCTGTCATCGTCTATGAGGAGGACAGCTTTGAGTTTGGCGAGCGCAACGGACAGAAGTTCGTCAACTACACATGCCGCCTCCCTCACCAGTCTGGGCGCATCGTGGCTTGTTTCATGAAGATTACCCGTGCTGATGGTTCTGCAGACTATGCCGTCATGCTGCCCGAAGATTGGGCGCGGCTCTCCAACTATTCCGCTCGTCAGAACTCAAAGTTCAACTATCAGACCAAGCAGTGGGAGAACGGCAAGCCCAACGCCCTCTACACCGCACAGGGCGGACAGATAGACCCCGGCTTTCTCGTTGCCAAGTGTATCAAGCACGCTTTCAAGACTTATCCCAAGGCGCGTGTCGGACATGCCACGCAGTTGGAGTCGCAGCAGGTGGACGAGACCGAAATCTCTGACGACATCTACGGCATCACCGACAATGGCGAACAGGTAGATACTGCCACAGGCGAGATTATCACCGACCGTCAGCCCGAACAATCCTTTGTTCCTGCCAACAACACAGCGGCTGGCGTAACCGTTGATCCTGCGGCCAATAATGATGACGACACTTTCTAATCCATAACAACCAACAACTATGAGTGAACAAGCAACAAACACCGATTTGACCATCGTGCGCAAGGAGAACGTGCAGATGATAGCGCAGACTGCGCCCGAGGTGTACAAGAACAACACCATTTCTTGCCAGAAGTGTACCGACTTCGGCAAGCGGCTCCTCGTCCAAATCAAGGAGCACGGCATGACTGACGAACTGGATATGCAGTGCGCCACCTACATCAACAAGGCTCGCAACACGGTGAAGAAGATGAACACCAGCCGTTCTGCCATCACTAAAATCTTTGACCAGATACGCTCGGAGTTCACAGGCATGGAGAATGCCATCGACCCCACCAAGACAAACTCTGTTCCCTACCAGATACAACAGGCTCGCAATGCCTACGCTGCACAGAAACGTGCCGAGGAGGAGCGCAAGCGCATGGAGGAGATGCTGCGCCAACAGCGTGAGCAAGCCCTCGCTCGCTACAAGGCTGACGTGGAGGACGACTACAAGCGGTCATTCAACACCCACACCTCCAATGCCATCAACTCCCTTACCGAACTTAACGCTGCCATCACGCTCGAAAACTACGAGGCGCAATGCAAGGCTATCAAGCAGTTTCCTGTCAAGTTGCCCGATGATTGGGTTGCAAAGACTCCCTCCAATGTCCGCATTCCTGCCGAACTTGCCGACATACAGGACAAACTCCGTGAGGTGCGCACGTCTATCGCCCTCAAACTCATGGAGCAGTTTGCCAAGCAGTACGAGTTTGAAGTGGGCGACTACCGCGACAATATTCTCGACACGCTGCCGTCCAAGAAAACCGAGTTGGAGCGTATGCAGAAAGCCAACGAGGAAGAAAAGGCTCGCATGGCCGCTGAACTGAAAGCGCGTGAGGAGGCCGAGGCAAAGCGCATTGAGGCTGAACGCAAGCGCAAGGAGGAGGAAGAGGCTGCAAAGAAGAAGATGCAGCAGGAAGCGGCCGAGGTGGGCAACCTCTTCGGACAACAGGCCATCGTTACCCCTGCCGGGTATCAGCCCAAGACTTCCGTCAAGAAACGTCTTGTGTTCCACGATGCGCAGGGTGTCCTCGCTGCCTTGTCTCTTTGGTGGTCAAAGGAGGGACAATACCAGTCTGTCGAAGACCTTTCCAAGGTGTTCAAGAAACAGATTACCTACTGCGAGAAACTCGCAAACGACAAAGACCACCCCGAATTTATCAGTTCAACATCTGTCTCTTACGAGGACGAAATTAAAGCAAAGTAAACGATTATGTACGAAAGTGGATATTACCCGGCTGGCGCGGAGTACGACCCTCGCGCCCCATGGAATGAGCGTGAGCCTACAATGATTGAGTGTGCGGCTTGTGGCGGCAAAGGCTATCACTGGCACGCCTACGACTTTGAGGCCGACCGCGAAACGGAATGTACCGAGGAAACGTGGGAGTTGCTCCCCGAAACGGAAGAGGAGGCTATTGCCAAGCGCATGCACTTCATCAAGGGCGAAAAGGAAACCTGCGAGGTGTGCGATGGTGAGGGCGAAGTGGAATATGAACCCGATTATGATGATTATGACGAAGATTAAGCCTATCGTAAACCCGGACGAATACTATCAGCGCAGTGAGGTCAGCAATTCTGACCTTACTGAACTGAAGAACCAGCTCCACCCACACATGCAGTATGGCGACCGTGAGGCGGCATTCCGCTTTGGCTCTATCGTGGATGCCATCATCACCGAACCCTCGCGTGTGGACTTCCTCCACATGACGATTGATGGTGAGCAATGCTCCGAGGAGGAGTTCCTCCACGCTCGCGAAATGCAGCGTGCGCTCCGTGCCGAGGCTCGCAGAGACCCATTCCTTGCCAAGGTGCTGGAGTTGTCCGAGACGCAGTGCTTTATGGTCAACAAGCAGCAGCCTTTCGATAATAGCGGTTTCCGTTTCACGCTCGACACGCGCTGCAAGTGGGACTGGTGGCTACCGTCCTGCCATTTCGGTGGCGACCTAAAGACCACGTTCGCCTCCACACAGGCGGAGTTCGACAACGCTGTCGATTTCTTCGATTGGGACAGGTCGCGTGCCTGGTACATGGACATAGCCCATTCCGACCGCGATTTCATCTATGCCATCAGCAAGAAGAACTGCCGCATCTTCAAGAAGTTCATCAAGCGTGGCGATGATACTTATCTCCGTGGTTTCGACAAGTACAACGAACTTGCTTTCCAGTATTGGGCTTTCTCTCTCGCATAATCACATAAAGAACAAAGTTATGACAAAGATACTTTCACCGACCGCACAAATCAATCTGCTCAAACGCCTCAGACGTATGTGTCCCTTTGCCGTCTGGTCGGGACAATACGGCTACACCTGTGGCGGCATGAAGAATGGTGTGCGCTCGTCCTCTGGTATGGTGGCGCAGACAAAGGAGGCTCGCCACTGCCATTTGAATTGTATTGACCTGCGCAAGGCTGCGTTTCGCAATGGCTACGACATCACACTATCAACCCACAAACTCAATGCGTATGGCTGAAACACTCCAACATCACCTCCGTGTCGAACCCTACGACTACCAAAAGGAGGGCATTCTTGCCGGGCTGCGCTGGCATCGTTTCCTCATCGGTGACGAGCCGGGACTTGGCAAGACGCTCCAAAGCATCGGTGTCGTGGATTGTGCCAACGCTTACCCCTGCTTGGTCATTTGTCCGTCCTCGCTCAAAATCAACTGGCAGCGTGAGTTCGAGAAGTTTACCGACAAGCACGCTCTTGTGCTCGACAACTCCGTGCTTACCACATGGCCGTACCTCCTCAAAATGGGTATGCAGCAGGTGGCCATCGTCAATTACGAGTCCCTGCGCAAGTATTTCGTGTGGGACATCAAGGACGGCTCGCGTGGCGGTTTCCGCTTGAAAGATGTTGTGTTTACTCCCGACATCAAGTTGTTCAAGTCTATCATCATTGACGAGAGTCACCGTGTCAAAGACCCGTCCGCACAGCAGACCATCTTTGCGCGTGGCATTGCCGAGGGAAAGGAATACCGCATCTTGCTGTCTGGTACGCCTGTGGTCAATCGCCCTGCCGACCTCATCGCGCAGCTCTCCATCATGGGACGCTTGCCCGAGTTTGGCGGACGATCCAAGTTCCTTGCCGAGTATGGCGGTGGAGAGATTACTAAGGAGAGGCGCAACAAGGAGGAGGAAGATGCTCCGCGCAACCTCGAACGGCTCTCTGCCGAACTCTACTCGCGCTGCATGATACGCCGCGAAAAGGCTAAGGTGCTTACACAGCTGCCCGACAAGACGCGCACCGACCTCATCGTGGATATTTCCAACCGTGACGAGTATATGCTTGCAGAACACGACCTTGCCGAATACCTGCGCCAGTACACCGAGTGCGACGACCTCGACATTCGCAGGAAGATGCGCATGGAGGCTTTGGTGAAGTTCATGACGCTGCGCTCGCTCTCTGCCAAAGGCAAGGTGAAACAGGCTATCGACTTCACGCGCACATTTCTCGCCAATGGCAAACCGCTCATTCTCTTCTGCTCCCTGCATGAGATTGTGGACGAGATTAAGAAAGCGTTCCCCAAGGCGGTCTCCGTTACCGGGCGCGACTCCATGATGATGAAACAGGCGGCTGTCGATGCTTTCCAGTCGGGCAAGGCGCAACTCATCATCTGTTCCATCAAGGCGGCTGGCGTGGGTCTCACGCTCACGGCATCTTCCAACGTGGCTTTCGTTGAGTTTCCATGGACTTATGCCGACTGCTGCCAGTGCGAAGACCGTGCCCACCGCATCGGGCAAAAGGACAACGTTACGTGCTACTACCTGCTTGGCCGCTCCACCATCGACAGCACGCTCTACTCCATCATCCACAAGAAGAAGTCCATCGCCAACCAGATAATGGCCACCGATGACGACATTCCGCAGGATGAAATGTACTTCGATGAATTTGCAAGTCTGTTCCTCAATCCAGTGCAAGATGGCTAACCTCTGCAAGACCGACCTGCAAAAGGTCATTTCCTACCTCGATGAGGCTGCGAAGATTTACGATGCGTTGCCCATGCAGAAATGCAAGTGCCGCGCTTACATGATAACTCAATTAACAAACAAATTAAAATCAAAACTCAATCATGACAAAAAATGAATTGGCAAAGGAGGTTGCGGTTTCCGAGAAACTCCACCTCTCCACTACGTTCCAAGCCGTTGACGGCATTCTTCGTGTCATCAAGCAGACACTCGCCAAGGGTGAGCCTGTTATCATCCGTGGTTTCGGCACGTTCCAACCCACCGAATGCAAGGAGCGTCATGCACGCGATTTCAAGACTGGCAAGCCTGTCGTTATTCCGGCACACAAGTCCGCAAAGTTCCGTGTGAGCAAGGACTTCATCAAGTTTCTCAACGCTGAAGCAGGAAAGGAGGCTACCGTATGATGCTCTATGAATGTGGTGTCCGCTACGAGCGGACTATGGAGAACGGCATGACAAAGAAAGTCACCGAGCTGTACCTTGTCGATGCACTTTCCTTTGCCGAGGCTGAGGGACGCATCACAAATGAGATGGAGCCGTACATTTCGGGCGACTTCGATGTGGTTACTATCAAGCGCACCAACATTTCCGAGATTGTAGAGGGGCTGTCCACTGCCGACAAATGGTTCAAGGCTAAACTCATGTACATCACCATTGACGAGAAAACAGGCAAGGAGAAGAAACAAGCGGTTCACTTCATCGTCCGTGCCTCCGACATCAACAACGCCCACATCTGTGTTGTCGAGCACATGAAAGGTTCTGTGATGGACTACGAGATTGCCACGCTTGACGAAACCAAGATTATGGATTTGTTCCGCTACAAGGTTAATACAAGCGACAATGGCTAAGTTTTCTTCATTTGCTTTCCAAGGCCGGAATAAGTACGGCAACGAGCGTGTGGGCGGTCATGCCTCCAAGAAAGAGCATTACCGCGCTGCCCAGCTCCGCCTCATGGAGCGTGCCGGACTTATCTCCGACCTGCGGGAGCAGGTGTCCTACGAGTTGATACCTGCCCAGTATGGCGAGTGTGGCAAGGATTTCAAGGGGCGCGACACGCGCGTTCTCCTCGAGCGTCCCTGCCGTTATGTTGCCGATTTCGTCTATACCGACCGCGCGACAGGGCAGACCGTTGTCGAGGACACGAAAGGCGTTCGCACTAAAGAGTATATCATCAAGCGGAAACTTATGCTCCACGTTCATGGCATCCGCATAAAAGAGGTTTGATTATGGCACGAGACAGTTTTGTTTTCTATCGCAGTTTCTTTGAGGCTATCAAGCGTATGCCCATCGAAGTGCAGACCGAGGTTTACCCGGCACTCATTGAGTATGCGCTTGACGGCAAAGAGCCGAAAGGACTTTCCGACATCGCGCAGGGGGTGTTCATTCTCGTCAAGCCTAACATTGATGCGAGCATCGCACGCAAAGAGAATGGCAAGAAGTTCGGCAAGCTTGGCGGTCGTCCTCCCAAGAAAGGCAAGACTGCCTCGTCTGCCAAGTATAAGGGCGAAGCCCCTGCGCCTCCGTCTGACTATTCGCTCTCCCTTGAGCAGGAGATTGACCAGATGAAAGCCGACCGCACATGGAATGAGCCTGTGTGTATGCAGTTCCACCTCGATGCCGATGAACTTGCCAAGCGTCTTGACGCTTTCCACAATCATTGCAAATGCGAGAATGACTGCAAGCCGCACTCCAACTTCAACGATGCCAAGCGTCATTTCTGCTCATGGATGCGCAAGGCTTACGCGCCTGTCGAGCATGACAGCGATGCGGAGCTGCCGCCTCCCTCGTATGAGTTCAACGGTGGCTTTGGCGGTCAGGACATCTAATCTGTATGAGTTATGAACAATAAACCATATCCCCAGACTCTCGTCACCGAACTTGCCAAGTTCGGCAAGCGGCCTACTGGCGATGCCGAATGGGACGCTTGCATCTTGCAGGCGTGCCGCAACAATCGCAAGAGTGCTCCTACATGGCTGTCGCTCCACGATGCTGCCCTGCGGTTTCGCGAGGAGGCGGAGAAAGTGCGTAAGCAAGCCTACAATCTTGCCGACCCCGATGTGTATTCAGCACACAGCGCATTCGTCATGCACATTGCCAACAACATTGTGCTTGCTCCGCAAAGGCGCAAGTTCATCGTTGACGACAACAACCGTGATGTGCTGCGTTTCCTGCTTTACTATTTCAACAACTGCCCTCTGGCAGAGGAGGTCTTTCCCGGTCGTGGCTACAAGCTGCACAAGAGCATCCTCATACAGGGCGGTGTCGGTGTGGGCAAGACGCTCCTCATGCAAATCTTCAGCGAGTATCTCCAGCGCACCAACAACCCTCGTTTCTTCTGGAACTTGTCGGTCACGCAGATGGTCAATTACTACACCATTCACAACAACCTCGACCGTTTCACCTACAACGAGGAGGAGTGCCGTGGTTTCAAGTGCAACCCACAGAACGTGTGCCTCAACGACATCGGCATACAAGACCGCACTTTCTTCGGAATGGACACAGGTCTCCTCACCGATGAGTTCCTGCACGCTCGCAACGAGATTTGGACGCAGTACGGCAAGTTTGCCCACCTCACCACCAACCTCGACAACAACGAACTTCAGAAGCGGTTCAAGCGCAATGACGGTTTCGGTCGTCTCGTTGACCGTTTCAAAACTTACAACGTAATACCCCTTATGGGAAAGAGTAGAAGATAATATGGAAACAATAGAGATTAAATCAATGACACCTATTGATGAGGCTGTCAAACAAGTTTTGCAGTTTGCAAAAAGTATTGGTCAACGTGTCGTTGCAGATTTCAACGGCTTTATCATTGACTCTAAAAATAGTCATGACAAGAACCTTGATTTGTACTGGCATTATATGGGACGACCAGATATGGATATTAATTGGGAGCAACGTAGATACGAGATAGCCAAGGAAATTCTCCCCATGATATACAGAATTGAATGTGGTGACTTCAGCATCGAAAAAATGGCAGTGTTTGCAGTGAAATACGCAGACACGCTTATCAAAGAACTTCAAAAGAAAGGAACAAACAATGAGAACGATAGATTTTCGTGGTAAAGCCGTAGGCAGTGGCCGCTGGATACATGGTGATTTGGTTTGGAATGGTCGCACTCCTGCCATTTTTGAAGATGCCAATCAAGAAAATGGTTGCATCACCGTAAAGGAAAGCACGCTCGGCATGAACACCGGGCTGAAAGACAAGCACGGCACGAAATATACAATGGCGACATTCTCGCCCATGGAGCAAACATCATCGGTCATGTGGTCGATGGCGTGCGTGGCTACTGCTTTGATGTGGTCTATATAACGCTAGAAGGAGAAAAATCATGTCCACTTTTCGAAGTGGTTACCAACTTTAACGATAAGTTGGAGATTGTCGGAAACATACATGATAAAGAAAATGGAGGTGCAGTATGAATAATGTAATTCCGAAACTCTCGGTCTTGTTAAGATTACTACTTGTTGCTCCTATTTACATCGTTGCTCTCGTTCTGTTTGTTCCATACGGAATATTCAGAGGTCTTACAGAGTCTGACATAATCCGAGATTACTTAGACCTGTTTGATGAGTTCCTTGGTAAAATATACTTTCACTATTTCAAGAAAAAGTAAAAGATGCGTTCCCGACAAGCAAGAAAAATAGTCCGCATGGTCAGATACACACCTATTGACTGCATGAGCGACACATGGTATGACCGCGCCCTCCAGTGGTGCGCCACCTACCGACAACCCCACATTCAACAGGCTCTTCGCTATTACTGGAATGGCGTAGCGGACGGCAAGATTAAGCCATTCGATTACAAACCCAACTATCAAAGAAACAAATTCTTATGAACATCATCAACAAGAAATGCGTCAGCACAATTATTGGCGGCATCAGCGGAAACGTCACCTACAATGGTAAGACAATCAACATTCCTCGCGGCTCTCGTTTTGAGATGATAGACGGCAAGGTTCTCATCAACGGCAAGCCATTCGAGCAGTATAACGAGGCCGACTGCCCAATCATCAAGATTGAGATTAATGGCAATGTCGAAAGCATCGAGACAGAAAGCGGTGATGTAACAATCCAAGGCGATGCAGGTAATGTACACACCATGAGCGGTGATGTCCGCTGCAATGCTGTCAGCGGCAATGTAAAACCATGAGTGGAGATGTCACTTGTGATAACATCAAAGGCCATTGTTCTACAATGAGTGGAGACATAAGACGATGAAGGTACGACAGGCAAGAAAAATCTTCAAGGCATATTATAGCCCTAAGAAAAACTATTGGAACAATTACCAAGGTTTTACTCTTGGAACATGCTTTATTTGTTTCGCTTACAATAACCCACGTTTGCTTCATGCTCTGAATATTGCATACAAATATGAGAAACGGTATGTGCCAATACCAACAAAGCCAAGAGCAATACAAGGTACAACTTCCACACGTCATCCCAAATATGGCCTTTGGGCTATTTTGGAAAGCAAGAATAATATTTAAATCAATAAAGACAATGAAAACTTACATCGGAACAAAACAGGTCAAGGCCGAACCTATGGACGAATTGGCCGCAGTTGAGAAAGGCTACGCTCGTAAGAACGAGGACAACCACGAATGGCGGCAGGGCTACCACGTTCAGTACGCCAACCCGGACGGTAGCACCTACGACTCATGGTCTCCCAAGGACGTGTTTGAGCGTTCGTACAACGTGTGTGATGAGGAACAGATTGCAATGGTATGTTTTCCTCTGACAAATCGAAGCATCAACAAGGCTGTATCGCTCCTAACTATTGGAGGTGCAGATGACAAGACTTTGGAAGAGGTCGCAGCCAAGATGGAGGATTTGAAAAAGAAAGGGTTTGCAATTGTGCCCTCAAAAATATACAACACTGGCGATGAGGGACAGCAATTTGAAATGATGGTGCCATTATTAGCATTAGGCATCAGCTTGTAAGTATGCGCCAACCCAAACGCAGGGCTAACCTGCTCTACAAACTCCGTAGGAGAGGTATCCGATGCGACACCAAGCAGCGTTGCATCTACCTCCCCTATATGGAGTCTCCTAAGAAGTACCCACAAATACCACGGCTCTGCCGTGAGTTCCACTTCTATGTTCAATTCATCATCACATGAGCAACAATACAATCCGTGTCTTTGAAGCCTTTGCAGGTTACGGCTCGCAGTCTATCGCCCTCCAACGGCTTGCCAACGATTTTGCCGACTTCCGCTTTACGGTGGTCGGCATTTCCGAGATTGACAAGCACGCCATCGCTGCCTACCGTGCCATTCATGGCGACCATGCCCCCAACTTCGGAGACATCATGCACATTGACTGGCTGCAAGTTCCCGACTTCGACCTGCTCACATACTCTTTTCCATGCCAAGATATATCCTCGGCTGGCCGTCAGCGTGGCTTTGCGCAGGGTAGCGGCACGCGCTCTTCCTGTCTGTGGGCTTGTGCCGACGCTATCTCTGCCAAGCATCCCAAGTGGCTGCTCATGGAGAATGTCAAGGCTCTCACACAAAGGAAGTTTGCCAAGGACTTCTACAAGTGGCGCGAATGGCTTTCCGACCAAGGCTATACAAGTTACTTCCAAGTCCTCAATGCCAAGGAGTACGGCATACCGCAAAACCGTGAGCGTGTCTTTATGGTGTCCTGCCTGGGCGAACACCTTCGTTTCTTCTTTCCCAAGACGTTCCCTTTGGAGTACCGACTGAAAGATATTCTTGAGGACAATGTGGACGAGAGTTATTACTTGAAGCCTCAGCAGGTGGAGAGTATCATCAGGCATTGCGAGCGCAAGGTGGCAGAGGGGTGCGGTTTCAAGGTAAACTTCCAGTCGCCCGATGACATCAGCGGTGCAATCAAGACCAAGGAGGGGCAACGTGAATACGACACCTACATCAAGGAGCCGCTCAACACCGATATGCAGGGCAACTCTCGCACCATTACTGCCCATTACCATAAGTTGGGCTACACCGACTTTTCAAGCGACCTCTGTCCGCATACTGGTGTCATGGAGTATTCGCCTCTCTTCTTGGGCTACACTCGCGACCACAAGGGCAAGGTGGTGTCCCACAACCTAAAGGACATCAGCAACACAATTGTTGCATCCAACCATGGGCGCAATGGCAGCACAGCGCAGTATCTCGTAGAGCCGATGATTTACAGCAGTCCTCACGGATTTAATTTCGGGGGGGGGTAAAAATTTAGCACCTACCGTAACTTCTTCCGCCTATGCCGACAATAACTTTCTCGTCAAGGACTTCCGCATCCGCAAACTCACGCCTCGCGAGTGTTTCCGTCTTATGGACGTGGCCGACTCCGACATCGACAAGATACAGCAAGCGGGCATTTCCAAGACGCAGCAGTACAAACTCGCTGGCAACTCAATCGTGGTCTCCTGCCTCTACCATGTGTTCCGCAAGATGTTCATCGACCATTCCAACGAACAGAAAGGATATGTGCAGCTCTCACTCTTCTAAACTTAAAACATCAACAATGTCTCAACTTTATATCTTTGCAACATGATAAAACTTTTGGAACGTACACGCCGCCCCGACATCACATTCTGCCGCAATGGACGCATATCCATCACGGCAAGGGTCGTGTGTCTCCTCTCGCTCCAGCCGGGTGACAGCATCAACATTGCTTTTCATCTTGGCGAGTGCTACCTGCTGGCATCCCGACATGAGAATGCCATCGGTCGCCACATCGCCCAATGTTACCCCACGAAGAAAGGCTCACGCAACTATTGCGCCAACTCCGTAATGCTCTGTCGGCTCATGCTCGATAACTGCAAGATACGTGAGCAGCGTGCCTCATTCATGGTTGGAAAGGAGGAAACAAGGAATGGCGAAGTGTATCTGCCCATAATCTACAAAATGCCGTTATGAACCAAGAAATCAAATACAGTGGCTTCTCTGCCGTGCCGTCCGACTACGAATGTTCTGACGGCTCTCTTGCCGTGTCCATCAACCTGCTGCCCGAAGATGGTGCTTTGCAGCCAGTCCTGCCTCCGTCTGTTGAGGTACAGCTTGCTGCCGAAACAGGCAGTTGCGTGTACATTCACGAGACGTCAAGTTTCACACATTACATAGTGGCCAATGGCAACGCTTATAGTTGGTTCGACAAAGGAAAGCCAGATACGATTGTCTCTATTGGCAATGTTTCCAGTTGCATAAAGATTACATCAGTTGGCAATACGCTAATTTTTCTTACCGGGAATGGTATGCAATACTACCTGTGGAAAGGCGGCTCCACAGGCTACCTGTATCTTGGCTCGCATATTCCAGAATGTCCGCTGTCATTTGGTTTGCAGGGAGAATTAGTCCGCACAGACGAGTTCTCTATCAGTTTCAACGGCATCAGCGAGGGCGACATTTGGAAAGAGTTTTCTGACGACAACAAGAATAAGATAACAGACCAAGTATTGGCCAAGGTCAATAAGTTCATTGCAGAGGAGAGCACCAATAAGGGACGGTTCATCTATCCGTTCTTTGTCCGTTATGCCTATCGCCTGTATGACGGCACACTGACTATGCACTCCGCACCCATTCTAATGATTGCATCTTCCGACCTCTCACCACAGGTTTTTTGGAACCATATCAAGGGTAAGGGGTCTTACAAAGATGCTACGATGCGTGTTGTCGGCATGGTGCATAAGTTGGATTATGCGGTTATTGAACAGTCCTACATAGACAATCTCTCCAATTGGAAAGACATTGTGCGCTCCGTTGATATTTTTTGTTCTAAGCCTATCTACACCTACGACCAGAACGGAAAGTGTGAACGGTTTGCACAATCATCCGACATTGACTCTTATTGTGTGTGCAAGCATACTAATCAAGCAGCATCTACCACTACATATCCATTGCGCTATCAAAAGCATACGTTCAACAAACTTTATGCGTTCACTTTCGACCCTACAAACCTCACTTATCCTGCCGGGCGTTTGATTTTGCCGCGTAGGTCGGTTGATGCTGTTAAGGAGGACATCAAATCTACATCGCAGTTTTACCTGCTCGAAAGCATAAAGATTGAGGCACTCACCACCACACGCACATTGCTCAACATCGAAGAGGATTATCTTCAGTCATTGGTAACTCGCGAGGTTATGACTGACGATTATGACAGCCACGACACGCTCATTCCTCGCTATGCGTTTGCCTACAACTCACGCCTCAACATTGCGAACATGAAGAAAATGTTGTTTGCTGGCTACAATGCGGCATCTGTATTTTGTTATACAGATGGATATGTCGGCAATTGGAATGATGACCACATTACCCCTACATACTTTGACGACAAAGCTGCCTATTCTGTATACATTTACATCAAGCAGGACGGCAGGGATATTATTGTAAGAGGGGATGCATATCAAATGGGCAACTATGATGCTCCAATGCTGTTCATATTCTATCCGAATGTCAATGCTTACAAGGCTGTTATTGTTAAGTGGTTCGTTTGGGGTATGCCATACGAGGTGCAACTTGAACAGCATGGTTTCCTTAATGGTTCATTCTATTTTGGCGGTTGGGACAATCCCGAACAGAAAGGTTCTGTTCCAACGGTATCAAATATTGTCGACCGTATGATTGACGTACCCAACAAAATCTACACCTCCGAAGTCAACAACCCTTTCTATTTCCCTCTTCTCGGCATCAACACCGTTGGTACAGGCGAGATAAAGGGCATCTGTTCCGCAGCCAAGGCTCTCTCGCAAGGTCAGTTCGGCCAGTTCCCTCTCTACGCTTTCACCACCGAGGGCGTATGGGCGTTGGAGGTGTCAAGCACAGGCACTTACTCCGCTCGCCAACCCATCACGCGCGATGTCTGCATCAATCCCGATGGCATCACACAACTCGACTCTGCCGTTCTCTTCCCAACCGACCGGGGCATCATGCTCATCAGCGGCTCGCAGACGCAGTGCATATCCGAGGCTATAAATTCCGAATATCCCTTTGACGCTACGCAGTTGCCGGGCTTCACTAAGCTGCACGCCATGCTCGGCCATGAGCCAGCCACCGACAAGTGCTTGCCAACACTGCCTTTCACGGAGTTCCTCAAAAAGTGTCAGATGATTTACGACTATGTACATCAGCGTGTCATCGTCTATGCGCCCTCCATCACTTACGCTTATGTGTATTCGCTCAAGACGCAGCAGTGGGGCATGATATTCTCTCGCATTGCCTCGCACCTCAACTCCTATCCCGATGCGCTGGCGGTGGACGCAGACAATGCCGTCCTCAACTTCTCCGTGCCAAAGGCGGAGGCTGTCAAGTGCCTCTACACAACGCGCCCTCTCAAACTCGAAGCGGCCAATGTCCTCAAAACCATCGACTGCATCATTCAGCGTGGTTTCTTCTGCAAAGGCAATGTCGCTACGGCTCTCTATGGCTCGCGCGATTTGGTCAACTGGCATTTGGTATGGTCAAGCAAAGACCACTATCTGCGCGGTTTTCGTGGATCACCCTACAAGTATTTCCGCATTGCAGGTGTCGCCACCCTCAATGCCGATGAAAATATCTTCGGTGCGTCCGTGCAGTTCACTCCACGACAGAACAACCAGCCACGCTGACAACCGTCCCCACGGCTTAGAAAGGCTTAGTGAGGCACAGCAAGGCTTATCAAGATATTATTAGGTTAGTTTTTAGGTCAAGATTGTTTTTTAGGTAACACTTAAAGAGCCGGGATGCGTGATGCACCTCGGCTCTTGTCTTTCTTATTCTATCCAGTGCTGCTTGATGCGTGTCCGTGCCAAGCGGCTCTGAATGGCGGTTCTTATCTCTGTCTCGGCCTCCGCTGCCTTGGCAAGCCATGTCTCGCTCTTGGCAGGGTTCGTGATGCTTAGCCAGTCGGCCACACCTCTGCACACTAAGTATTCGTGTATCAGCCTCTCCACCAATGTGAGCGTGGTCTGCGAGAATGTGGTCGGCACGTTCATCACGATTACATACTGCTGCCGCTCTTTCAGCGTGTCGTCAAAGTCCGTGTTCTCTATCTCTTTCTTCGCCCACGGATAGAGCAGCTCACGGCACATCGACACGCCCAAGTCTATCACCCTTGTCATGCGGTCCACATTGCCGTCCTCGCCCACATCGGCCACCATGTGCTTGGCGTGTTCCGTCTCGGCTGGCATCACATGGCTCTCCACATAGGCGTAGTTCTTGATGTCGTACAGCAGTTGGTCGCGCTTGAATGTGAGGGTTACTTTTAGTGTCCCTCCGTCATTTTCCACACAGCAACTCATAGGCTTCTCCTCCTTAGTCCTCAGGACGCTTCGGGCGGCTCCGCTTGCTCACGGCTTGCTGTATGCTCACAAGGCTCTTCTGTGCGAGTGCCACATACTGCTCCGCGTCTGCCTTGTTTGTCACCATGTACCACTCCGCAATGGCGGTGTTCTTCAGATAGTCGTGTATGGCCTCGCCAACGCCTGTCGTGGCGGCCTCATTGAAGTTGCTTGGCATCTGGAGTTTCAGCGACAGGTCGTCGCTGCCGTCATAGTGGCTGTTGTCGGTCGATGTACCATCCTCATCAAGGTATTCAGCAAGTTCGGTCTTTACCTCGGCAAAGCCTTTCTTGATAGAGCGCAGTATCTTCTCGCGGTTCTCCTCGTCCTCCGAGGCGAACATGCTGGCCACTTCCTTGTGGTTCTCCTTGTTCTGTATCGTGCGTCCGCGAAGAAAGGTCTCGTTCATGATGTCGTACAGCAGCCAGTCTATCTTGATGGTTGCTGTTACCTCTTTCTTTGCACCTAATGTTTCTGACATATTCTGTTTCTTTTTGTTGGTTAATCACTTGGGCGTGTCGGTTTCTTCCTGCTGTACAGCAGTCGTTCCGCTCCGTCCATCATTTCTCCTGCTTGGTTGAAGTAGTCGGTGGCCTCGCCCTTGTTGGCCAACTTGAACCATTGGCCGATGATTGATGTGATGAAGAAGTTGCGCAGGGCTGACTGCACATTGCTTGTCAGTTCCTTGTCAAACGACTTGCTCACTTCCAGCACTGCTTCGTATGCGGTCCTCATGATGACAGGCTTGATTGGCAGACCTATGTTAGGTTGTGCCAAATCCTTTGTACCCCATATATCGGTGGACACCTGTACATCTTTGGTCGTTCCCGACACAAGCATTTCTTTCAGCCGCTCGTTGGTGGCAAGCACCGACTCTTCCCAAAATCTTCCAAGGTCGCTCAGCTCGTTGTCGGTGGCGAGTATGCGGTCTCGCGCTTTCTCGTCTCCGTCTATGAGTTTCGCACCTGTGTAGTCCGTGGCTTTTGCCACTTCCTCATACACATCGTCCTTGAATACTTGTATGGTTATCGTCTCCATCAGAATGAAATGATTGAATAAGTTAATCCTATGCCCACATACGGCTGCATTCCTTTCGTGCCTATGCCGTACCCAGCCGTTACGCCTATGTGCCACCGCTTAGGGGGCTGTTTCTCCTTGATGGTTACCACCTCATGCAGTGGATACACAAAGATGCTGTCGAGCCGTGCGTGTACGCCACTGACGTATGCCTTGTAGTCCGCGTTCTCATACACGCTCTGCATGATGGGCAACTCTATTGTCGCGCTGTCCGAACCGTTGGCTACGAGATTTTTTGCATATCCCTTTGCCGTGTCAGTGTCGGCTCTGATGGGTGGCTGTACTGCATCGCCCATCTTGATGCAGTCCGTTGGCACTCTCACCTCGGCAGTTCCGACTGGCTGCTCGCTGGTGTACTTAGGTTCTCCCGGCACGTCTCTTACCGTGTCGCGCTTTATGATGGTGTCGGTTTGGATCACGATGTTGTGGCCGTTCCCTGCCTTGGGTTCGGGGTAGAGCAGTGCCACAAGCAGGAGCGTGAGCAACACGCCTCCTACAAAACTCAATGCGTGTTTCATGCTTTCGTGTGTTTGATGTAGTCCGTAATGCCTTTGTAGTGCAACTGCACGATGCTCCGCACGCCCTCCTCGCTCAACAGATATTCCACGTCTGCCTTGTTGTCTTGGAAGAGGTTCTCCGTCAGCACGGCTGCGCACTTGGTATGCAGCAGTATGTAGAAGCGTGCCTCATAGTCGGGGTCTTTGTCGCTCCAGTCGGCACGCATGGGTTTCTGCTTGCTGTCGTAGTCGCCCTTGGCCTTGTGCGCGTCAAAGCTGCCGATGTAGTCTTTCAGGCTTTCCTCGGCTGCGTTCCACAGGTCGGTGGCAAGCAGGTCGGCACTCGTCTGGCCGGGCGAGGTATATACGCACCAGCCTCCTGCGCTCTTCCACTGGCCGTCAGCTCCTGCGGCATTGTGGTGTATCGACACGAGGAGCACGTTCTTCGCTCCGTACTTGTCGCAGTACTTGTTGGCTCGCTTGCATCGCTCGGCAAGCGACACATCGGTCTCTTCGGGTACGAGCAGGTGTGCCTCCACTCCGTTGCTCAGTAGGGTGTTCACCAACCTGCGTGCTATCTCTCTCGCTTTCTTGTATTCGCGCAACCGCTTGTCGGGGCTGCACTTGCCCGGTGTGTTCTCACCGTGGCCGTTGTCAATCAACACTATCATCTTTCTCTTCTTTTAGTTTGTCAAGGTTCACGTCAAAGTGTCTTGCCGTCTTGTCCACCATCACTTGCTGCAATGCTTTCCAAAAGCGGTGCTCTGCCTCTGGTCGGCAGCTGCTCTCGTTCTCCAGTATCGACCACGCCTGTTCAAAGCATATCACGCCTGTAAGGATATACGACAACGGCACTTGCATGTGTATGAACACCCAATGCTCTGCCAAGTATGCCAGCACTATCAGCCACAGCCGCTTGGGTATGGTCTGCTTCACCACCTTGCCAAAGGCGAACGAGGTAAACTTGGCTTTCTTCCTGTCGGTCTTTTCGGGATAGGCTGCGTGTACGCGCTTGTCGAGCTTGAAAGCGGTGTATGCGTCATACAGTATAAAGATGATGGCCACCGCTATCAATGGGAATGTCGGTCTGAACTCTGCCACAAGCCAGCCTACCATGCCGCCCACGGCCATGGCCGCGAACTTCCAAAGTTTGAATACTACTGCCATACTGCCCATCTTATTAAGCGTCCTACAACTACTCCTGCCACCGTGCAGCCGAAGTCTATCCAATCCCACTTGCCGCCCCACAACTCATCTTTGAGTTCCAAGGCTGCGGCTACGCCCACTCCTGCATACGCTGCGCAATAGGTGCTGTTCGCTCCAAGTCCTATCACCACACCGCCAACAAAGTGCTTGTATCGGTTGCTCGCTCCGAGCCATTTGATAATCTTCTTCATGTCAATAAGAATTTAGTTCATGGCAAATTTACTTACAGGCATGGTTCTTTCCCTTTTATCTGTTGTGGCACACTAAAAAAGGGACACAAGATTGCTCCTGCGTCCCTCTGATAGGTTCTCGTTTCCCTTACTGGAGGTCAAACACGCTCCAGTCTATGTTGTCTTTTTCTTTCCAACCGTCCATGATGGCGTTGAGAATGTAGGCTGATGCCTCCTTGCTGAACTTGATGAAGTCCTCTCTTGTCTCAAAGGTGTAGTACACTGGCGTTGCGTCCGCCTCCTCGTTGAGTTTCAGCGTGAGCGGATAGGCTATGCTCTCGTTGTTTTCCAAAGATGCGTAGTTGCGCTGCTTCTCGTCCGACAGCCATACCTTGATGCCGTCATACTCAAAGCGGTTCACAATCTTGTCCTTGGTCTCTGCGTCTATCGTGTCTCTGACAAGCTGCTTTATCTCGTCCATCGTGGGCTTGCGGCTGAACGTGTGGCGGTATTCATAGTTGCCGTCCTCGGTCTCGTAATAGCCGAAGTAGAGCAGCCATTTGTTCTTGCCTATGCGTTGCAGTCCATCTTGCCGTTGGGTTGTGCCGTATATCTTCTCCATGTCGTTATGAATTTGTTACGCTGCAAAGATACACCGACACACCGCACATCGCCTTTTATCTTTAGTGAGCTGCCATTAAGTGAAGTTATACTTGCGCTTGCTGCCGTCAAACACCTCACACTTGATGATGGTCTCGAATGGAAAGCCGTCCTCTATGTCGCTTATCTGGTCAAGTATGCCTTTCATCTCCAACGAGGCGGTGAAGAACTTGCCCCATTCCGAGTTGGCTGGATTGCGGAATGACACCAAATAGCGGTCTTCGCCCTCTTTTGTGTCTATGCCTGTCTCAAAGTCGTGAATTTCTATCGGTATGTTCACGATGTCACCGAGGCGTGTCACCTTGCCGGGAAAGCGTTTCTTGCCGTCAGCAGGTGTATAGGTTACGCCCATTTCTGAAAACTTCTTCATGTGTTTACCTGTTAATGTATAATATAGATGTTTACAATCTGCGTGGCAAGCCATTCCCTTGAATGACCCTATTATCTGTTGCCGCCTCTTGCGCGACTTTATCTTGGCGAGTTTCCGTGCAGCGTTCACCTTGGTACGCTTTCTCAGCAGGGAGTAGTCCCCATAATCAACAAAGCCGAGTGCGTCCATTCCTGCACTGATGGGTGCAACTTTCTCACTCGGCTTTATTATCAGATTGTAGGGTTTGCATAGTCTATGCAGGGTGTCCCTGTGTTTCCACAACTCTTTCTTGTTGTCTCCAAGTATGTATATGTCGTCACAAAAGCGGTTGTAGTTGTCTTTTCCACATTCCTCTATCATGGCATGGTCTATGTCGTTGTGGTACAGGTTGCCGAAAAACTGCGAGGAGCGTAGTCCCTTGCTGATGCCTACGTTGTCATTCGGGTGCAGAGCCTTTACAAAGTCTATGAGTATGGGCAGCAGCACTGGGTCGGCAATGTAGCGTTTTATTATCTCTATCAGTCGGTCATGCTGTATGTGGTCGTAGTAACCTTTGTAGTCGCTTTGATAGTAGTATATGAGTTTCGGATTGTTCCGCCTTGCCTCCTGCATCTTGTGATACAATCCGTGTGGCCCTCTTCCCTCTATCGAGGCTGCGGTGTTCTCTAATCAGTATGGGCGCAAGGTGTTTTTCCACTATCTCCATGATGGCGTTGCTGCCCACACGCTCTATGACGGACGGTGCTTGCACGGTTCTTATCTTCGGGCCGTCTGCCGTCTCAAACGATTTAAGGTGCTTGATGCGGAATGTGCCGTTGGCTATCTGTGCCTTTAGCATGGCGATGATGTCCGCCTTGCGTTTCATGTAGCGCACCATGCGTGGCGTGCATTCCACTCCGTCTATAACAATATTCTCCCTCCACCGTAGGCCGTTGCGAGTATCTGCGTTGTGCAGGTTCGACATGACGCGCTTGAACGAGCGTTCCATGTTCTCGTCCGCTATGATTTCGGGGATAAGGTCTAATAACGGAAAACAGATAGAAGTCTTTTCTTCTACCTGCCCCAATAGTTCTTCCAATGTATTGACAGCCTTCCTGTCCTGTGGGGAGATACTTGCGCACTCCCCACATGTGGTTAATGTCGTGTTCCGGCTTTCCATATTTATATGCTGTTGCCGAGGCTCTAATCCCTCGGAGTTTGTTTGTGGCAATCCTCGTGCCACGTCAGAGACCTCCGATTATATTTTAACCAAAGAATTTCAGCCGCCCACCGTAGTTCGTGTTCGAGTTCGAAGAAGCGTTGTTCGCGTTCGCATAGGCGAAACCGCTGTTCGCATTCGAGTTGTTGCCAGACCGCAGAACACAGCGGCGCGTGGGATTTTCCGCCTTTTGCTCCTTTGCTTACATAATCGGACGCACTATGTCCACTTTCAGACCAAGCGCATCAATGATGCGGAAGAACATGCCGACACCCGGCTCTATCACGCCTTTCTCTATGCGTGAGATATAGGTCTTGTCTGTTCCCACTTTCTTGGCAAGGTCTGATTGCGTCATGTGCTCTTGCTTTCTTGCGTCAAGGATTATCTGACCTACACAATAGTTGGTTGCCTCCTTTCTGAACGCTTCTCTTTCCGCAGTTCCTACTGCGCCATACTTGGCATCAAGAATGGCATCGAAACTGCTAATGTCATTTCTTTGCTGCATAATATTCCTTTTTAAGTTCAAGTGCTTTCTCTATCTCCTTTGAGGGTGTCTTTTGGGTTTTCTTCTGAAAGCCGTTGAACAGCATCACGATATTGCCCTCATCAAAGATGAAGAATGCACGGTATATATTCCCATTGTAACTGGCTCTAATCTCATAGAGTCCGTCCTTGATGAACTTCACAAATTTCTCACTCACTCTCTCCTGCATCTTCAGCACATCAAGCACATAGTCTATCTTTTTCTGTGCGCCCATTTCCAAAGAGCGGTAGAACGTGAGGAAGTAGTCTTTGTAAAGTAATATCTTCCTCTCTGAATTCATGCTGCAAAGGTAATACTTAAAGTTGATATATCCTACAACTTTTGCAATTATTTTGCATCGCTCATAAAAAACTCGCTTACGCGAGAAAGCAGGGAGAGGGAGCAGCCTCCTATCGTCGGCTCTCCCTCTGACGCTTTTTTCGTAGCTGCGCTTGCCGCTTTATCCGACTATTACGAATTTGCCGCGGAAGGCCAGCCGCCCACCGAAGACCGTGCCCGAGACCGAAGAAGCGACGTTCGCGTTCGCATAGGCAAAACCGCCGTACGCACCCGAGCCGTTGCCAGACCGCAGAACACAGCGGCCTCTGCTGCTTGGAAACCACAAACCTGCCGCATAGTGTGTGGTGTACTTGCTTGTGTCGGTCTGATGCACCTTGCTTGGCAAGATGTCGCACTTCGCTCCATGCACCACTCTCACAACGCAGTTGCCGTTAGAGTTCACACTCTGCACCACACGCTCGGTTTTCTTCACCGGGTCATAGATGTGGAATTTGTAGTCTATGGGGTCATCGTTGGTCTCCACACGTAGCTCCGCACGTTTCCTGCTATGTAGTCCATCCATTCCGAGTCGCAGCCCACATAGTGTTTGAGTCCCATGATGGAGTTCATTGCGTTGCCCACATACGAGGTGTCGGCCATACCTATGTTGTCGAGGCTGTTCAGCGTGGCATCGTGTGCGCCATTGCCAACAACAGACTGCTCGTTGGTCGTGCCGTGGGTCGCCCACCACAGGTTGCTGATTTCCTTGTGCTGCTCGTAGTCTTGGAGCTGGTAGCCCTCTCCGCGCATGTGCGCAATGTTTTGGAAGTCCTTTGCCGTGTAGTGTATCGTCCCGGTCGGTGTCTCTGTCGGGTTGCCGTCAGTGTCGTATGCCCATTCTGCCGAGGTCTGCGAAGTGCCGTCTCCCTTGCGTGAGCGCACCGCGCCCGATATGCTCCTTGGTCGTTTCAGTCCGTCTATGGTGATGGGGTATGTTCCCAAGAGGCTGTCGTTCTCGCCAACGGTGTGCTCCGTCCATTCGGGTTCTATGGCCTCTATATGCTCGCTATCAACGGCAAGACACAGGCTGTCCTCTATGTCGCGGTACGAGGTGAAGTACATCCACTTCGCTCCGCCAGGCACATCGCAGAACACGTAGTTGCCTATCGAGAAGTCGAAGTAGGTGTGGCTCACCATCATGTTGAACTTGCCTACTATCTGTCCGTTCTCGTCCGTGAACACGGCTCCGAGCCTTGCGTGGTTCAGTCCCGGCCATCTCACCTGCTTCATGCCCTCCACGTCCATGCGGTAGGCGTTCACGTTGGCAGCGGTGGTGATGATGTTCTCGTCTATCACCGTGCCTACCTCTGCCTCGTCAGCATACACGCCTGTGTTCTCCGCATAGAGCAGTGCCGATAGCATGGCCTCGCGCTTGTTGTTCACGGTGGATAGCGGCTCGTTCTCCGTGGTCGAATAGACGATGTACTTCTGTTGGTTCTTGTAGTCGTTCACGCCCTTGTACCAGTGGTGGGGCAGATGGTGGAAGATGTCAAAGCCCTCTCCTGCGCTATCGCCCACATCGAAACTCTCGCCTGTGGCAAGATAGTTGAAGTCGCTGTCGCTCAGTTGCACGCCCTCCATCTGTTTGAGTTTGGAGTTGTAGGTACACTTGTAGGCGTGGGTCTCCTGCAATATCTTCAGTGTGTGTCCGCTCGCCACAAAGGTCTTGTCGTAGTCCGAGCCTGTCTTGTTTTCGGGGTTGCTGTATCGCTCACAGAAGTCTCCGCTCACGATGTCGTCTATCTTCACCACCGAGAACTGCGAGTTGATGACGGTCAGTTTCGGGAAGTATTTCTGCAATGCCTCCACCTCGCTGTCCTCCACAAGTTCTGTCAGTATCCATCGGCCGATGATGCCGCTGCACTGCCCGGTCTCATCGTAGGTGCTGCCGTTCGCGTCTATGCCCACGGCTCCGCTCTGCATGATGCCGCGCAGCATCTCCACGCTGGCGGTGGCGTTCACGCCCGGTATGCGCACGCTCTTCAGCTGTCCTGCCGTGGTTATCTGCCGCAGCAGGGTCATGGTGTCGATGTGCGGACACTCGTCAAGGAACATTTTCTTCACGTTCGTCATTCCTGCTATGGTCAGTCCGCCAGGATAGGTCAGCTTGGGCAGGTTCTTGAAGTAGAGCGTGGTCATGGTGGCTGGCAGTTCAAGGGTCTCTATCGGGGCTGTCTCGGCAAGGTCTATGCTCGACAGTTGCGAACCGCTCGCCAACACCTCTTTCAGTCTCGGGCAGTAGGAGGCGATGATGCTTGTTACCTTGGTGTTGCGTGCGTCTATGCGTCTGAGGAAACTCTTGTTGCCCATGTTGAGCTGCGTGATTGCTCCGCTTTCCTCGGCTGGCGTGTAGTCCGCTCCGCCAAGTATCAGTTCTTGCAGCATCGTGCAGTTCGAGATGTCCCAACCCTCGGCTTTCGGGGTGCAGCCGCTGATGTCAAGACTGGCAAGGCGTGTCGCTCCGAACACGTAGAGCATCGTTCCTGCGCCTGTGGCGGTCATGCCGCTCTTCAGCGTGTAGCTTTCTCCTGCTTTCAGATAGCAACTGTCCACACAAGCGTCCGCACGGTCCACGCCTAATCCGAAGAAGCCGTCCTGCGCTGCCGTTATCTTGATGCTGATGTCCGTACCCACGGCACGCATCTTGAACGGATTAGTGTACAGCTCGCCCACTTGGTAGTAGCCATCACGGTAGGCAAAGCGTTTCTCAAACGTGATGGGCAAGTCCTCATACCGCAGTCCGTGTACGGCATAGTAGTAGTTTGCACCTGCTTTGGAGTTCTCGATGTACTTGCGCTCTCCGTCAAACGAGCTGGTTATCTTCGCCCACTTCGCTATGCGGTCGGTGATCCAGAGTTTCTTACAGCCGTCTGCGGAGAATATCTTGATGCCGTCTGCCTCCGCGCTGCGCATGTCGCCCGCTATGTCGTGCAGCGTGATGGTGGTCTTGCCCTCATCTTCAAGCCAGAACTTGTCGGCTGCGTAGCCTTGCTGGAACATCACGGAGTTCCACCCTTGGTAGTAGTGCTTGGGGTCGGTCACGCTGTCCAAGTCCCAAGGTACGGTGATGCCGCAGTCGTTGTCGGCAAGCCAGCAGCAGTCTCCGTCATACCAGTGGTTGAAGTAGGCGCGTGTCAGTCCGTTGGTGTCGAGGTAGAACGAAATCATCATGTTCTTTGACCGCTGGTCAACGGCAAGCACATAGTCCGTGCCCACGATGTAGCACCCGGTGGAGCGCACGTTGGCATACAGATAGAGTTCCTCGCAGAATTTCTTCAGTCGGTTCTCCTTTGTTCCTGCCACGCTCTTGCCGTGCAGGGTGATGTTTCCGTCTGCCTCGGTACGGTCTTGCGAGCACTCCTGCGTCCACAGCAGCCATTTATATAGGTTGTACGGTACTTTCTTTCCCTTGGCGTAGAGGTCGTTCAAGTCATCATCGTCGGGGTATCGGCTCTCGTAGTAGCCGAGCCACACGGGTTCGCCTGTCGATTGGTCTATGCGCATGAGGTCGTCCACGCTGTTCACGCCTTGCAGCCAACAGAACGAGTCGTATTTCAAGTACTCAAAGCACTCTACCGGGTTCAGCACCCTGCCTGTCACGCCCCATTTCTTGGTGCTCGTGTCATACTGCATCTTGCCTGTGGTGTCTTTCCACTTGCCTCCGCTGTATTTCACATACTTGTAGTCGTTCGTCAGGTACACCGTTCCCCAGTCGTAGTTGTTCACATCGTCTGCCAGCACCTCGGCAAGGCTCTTGTCCACTTCCGTGGGGTCGGCTGTGGCGGTGGTCTCCTGCATCGTGCCAGTGCCGTCATTCTCCAAGAAGATGTGCTTCTCTCCGCAGTATTCGCTCAGCATGTAGATGTTCGAGGCTATCAGCTCTTCGCTCTTGGCCAAGGTCTGCACCTTGAAGATGTTGAGGTCTTGGTTTTTCTCGGCCACGAGTTCCACAAAGTCGCCATAGTTCAAGCAGTCGCTGTTGTAGCCGCTCACTTTCTCGAAGCCGAAGAACGAGGGGTTGCCCTTGTCCACGTTGAAGTTGGCCTTGGCATGGAAGTAGGCGTAGGTCTCGTTGGTCGCGTCCACGCTCTGCTGGTTGGTGCGGAATAGGGCGCACGTCACGCTGTCGATGCTGGTGTTCATCGTGTCGCCTCCGTTGTAGGCGTTCTGCGCTGGGGTCATGTAGTCCGCGCCCATGGCTCGCTGTGTCTTGTTCATCAGTTCCATGGTCGCTCCGTTGTTCGCGCCTGTCGAGTCGGAGTAGTCCACCTTGATGGTGATGGTCTTTACCCACAGGCCTCCGTCTATCACCTGCACTTGGCTCTTCGCGGCCATCTTCTTGGCCTTTTGGAACTTGGCAAGTGCTGTCGGGTCGTTCTTGAAGTCCTCTTCGGTATGGAGCATCTCTATCTTACAGCCCTTGAACTTGCCCTTTTTGTTCTTCACAGGGCGCAGTGATGAGGTCGTGCCTTGGTTCACGGTCGGCACGTTGTACACCTTGCAGTCCTGCCACGGTCTGTCGGGGAAACGGATTACCCAGTCATAGTATGCCTTGGTTTTCTTGTCTCCGTCCAACTTGTCGAGGTAGCCGGGATAACTCTGCTCGATGTCTGGCGTGTCGGCATTCTTCAGCAGGGTCACGCAACACAGCCCTGCGTTCATACACGCTTGCAGGGTCGGTCTGTCCTTGGTCGTTCCCTCTGCGGTCTGCGAGGCCATCACTTGGTTCTTCTCATACTCGGCAAGCATGGCTGCGGTGTCTTTCTGTCCCACCAAGTAGTTGTTGAATGCCTGTCGGTAGTTGTAGTAGGTCGCCCAACCTATGGCGCGGTACAGATAGAGGTCGGCTTTCGTGCCGTCAAACATTATCTGCATGTCGTTGTGGGCGAACTTCCCTGCATTGTAGTAGGTGGCTGCGGCCTCGTCTCCGTTCATGTATATCTTGATTGAGCCTATGCCGCTGTATGGGGCTATGCTGGTCGGCTCTATCACGATGTCGAAACGTGTCTCCTTGTCGGTGGCGTACAGGGCTACGGCTGTCTGCTGTGCGCCCAAGTCGTCGGGGTTGGCTGCGGTCGCTCCGTCACAGGTGAACACGAGTTTCTCACCTGTCAAGTAAAAGCCGAGCTGGTTGTCGCCCAGGCAGTCTATGATGCGTGCCGTGCGGTCTTCCACGTTCTTCACCTTCACCGTGAAACTCAGTGCCATGCCGTTCTGCTCGATGCTGGTGTTGGCGAACGGCTTGAACGAGCACACGGCTTTCATGTCCTCGGCTATGCGGAGTGCCATGCGTCCCTTGTCGTTCTCAGTGCCGTAGGTGGGTGTGCCGTAGGTGTCCTTGACAAAGCCGTTGCTCGACCAGTTGCAGTTCTCAACGGTGATTTCCACGTTTCCGTCCTTGATGGTCTTGTCGGTCTCTCCGTTGCTGCGTGAGTCCATCGTGATGTTGAACTCGCGCATGGTGGTCACTTCCTCCACATCTACAAGCGAGCCATCGACAATGAATGTGGCGGTTTCTGATGCGCTGTTTCCGCACATCACTTTCACCGACACGCTCTTTGTGCCGTCATGCACGCTCTCCTGCACTTGCTTGGTGAACGTATTGGTCTGTCCCCGGTAGGCTACGGTGGTGGTCTCCTGCGCTCCGTCATACCACACCACGGCTTGCGGCTCGTCCGTGTCGGCTGCATACACGGCATAGTCCACCTCGATGTTTTCGTAGAGCTTCCTCTTACCTTGCAACTGCTCGGTGTACCAGCGCATGGCCACTATCGGGGTGTTGTTGCCGCTCTCCACCACCATGACAGCTGTGTGGAGGTAGTTGCCCACCACGCCCGAACCTACATCTTCTCCGTGTTGCGCAGGGGGTATGCGCCATGTGTAAGCGTCTCTCCCAAGCAGCTCTTCGGGTCTATGGTGATGGAGTGCGAGTAGGTGTCGAGCACCACACTTGTGCCGAGTGTCTGCCACTCTCCGTTTAGGTATATCTCGGTTACTACCTTGATGCCTTTGTCCGATGCGTTGTTGGCAAACTTGTACATCGGTATGCTCTTGGTGGCTCCTCCTGCGGCAAGGGCGGTGCTTGCCGTATAGTTGAGGGTCTGCACACTGCTGATGGTAACATCTACACCGCTCACGTTGATGTTCCTGCTGCCTGTATTTCCTGCATCGTCATAGGCAATGAGTTGGAAACGCTTGGTGGTGGCGGTCACGAAGTAGCTGCTCACGTCCATCTCGAAGTCGTAGGTGTCTCCGCTTGCCGATGATGCTCTGTTGAACATGAATGTCTCCAAGGTCTGCCCGGTGTCGCGGTCTTTGAGCAACACCTTTTCTATCATGTTGCTCAGTTCTTGGCTGCCTTGTGTGGTAACGCTTCGCACGGCTGCTTTCATCACTACGCTGCCGCCAGCCTTGGCATACAGCGGACTCTGCTCAAACTGTATGCTCACAATCGTGCCTGTGCTTTCTCCGCCTCCTCCGCCTACGGCAAACTGCACCTCGTCGCCCACGGCTTCCTGCCCGGCATTCTGCAGTTGCAGCTTCACCACGCCCTGCGTCTCGGTGTCAATGTGCAGTGTGGCGGGTATGTTGGCGTATGCACCTCCTGTGGAGAATGCCTCCTTGCCGTCCTTTTCGGGGGTGTCCGAGGTCGGCACGGCATTGTTGCCGCCTCCTCCGAACTCCACCCAAGGTTTCAAGTCTGCCGGGTTGATGTCGTCCACGGTGCGCGTGAACTGGTAGGCTTCCCACTTGGGCGAGCCGTTGCTGGTCACATCGGCTGTCTTATAGGTCAGCACGACACCGCTCTTCATATACGATAGTCCGCTTTCTTTCTCTTTGTCCTGCACGGCTTTGATGGCGGTCGAAAGGGTGTACTCGGTGTCCTCGCAGATGTCGTTCACGTTCACCGTGTTGCCTATGGCACTGCCGTTCGAGCCGAAGTCTGTCCAGTTGGCTTCGGTTTTCCAGTCGGTCTCGGTTTCCTTGCCGTAGTTCGTCCACTGCTTGTTTTGTATGCCTGTCTCCGAGAGGAACGACAGCACGATACCGGGTTTCATGTATCTTGCTTTGTTCTCCAAATCGAAGATTTTTTCAAGCACCACGGAGAACGACACTTCACGGTCGCCCAACGACAACAGCACATTGGCGTTGATCGTGTTGCGGTTCAGTAACTCCGCGCTGTTCTCGTCTATCAGTTGTCGGTTGATGGTTGCCGTGCTCTCTGCCTCGCTCATACGCTCCTGCAAATCCGCTCCCTCGTCTCCGGGGAATGCCGTACCGCTGCTGTGGCCGAGTGCCAAGTCCGAGCCGATTACGGACAGTGTCGTGCCGCTCCAACGGTAGGTCTTGTTGGTGCTTACGTCCATGAAGATTTTGCCGCTGTGGGGCTTGCGTCCCAATACAGTCCCATCGCCAAAGAGGTCTCCGTCCAGCCAGTTGTTATAATAGGTGATGGTCGGACGCAGGTCAAACTCTGACTCTGAGGGTTGGGTGTAGCGTAAGACGAATGTTTCAGTGGTCTTGTTGTACACCACGGCACAATTCTCGTCCGTTGATGATTTGCTGACTGACAGGAATTGTGCGGTAATGCCCGATACAATGCCGCCAAACTCCAGCACATCGTCAATATATCCAGGCAGATACTGCGAGGGTACTTGTCTGTTCTCGTCCAAAGGTGCAAGTCCATCTGCAGTTCCCTTGGTGTTCTTGAATGCGGTGAGGTCTTTCTGCACACCGCTGATGCTGTTTGCCAGCTCGCTCTTGTTGTCGCTGACGGTTTCCTTCAGATTAGCAATGTCGGTCTGTGCCGTTCCCATCTGCGAGTTGAGGGTGTTAAGGCTGTCCGTGTGCGAGGTCTGCGTGCTGCGCAGGCTCTTGATGTCCTCCTTGTTTTGGTTCACATCTACCTTGACAGCCTCAAGGTCGGCTGTCATTTCCTCCACGGCTTCCATATACTCGGTGCTGTCCACGGTGGGGTTGCCTTTCAGCAATGGATTTCCGCTGCTGTCCACCTGCGCTACCCATGTGCCACCGTCTGCCACATAGAGTTGTCCCAAGTGGTCTGATGATGCGCTGCCCTCCACGGTCACCAATGCCCACCAACCCTCGTGTGGGTTGGGGTATGCCTCGCGCAGTTGCGCTGCGGTCTTGAACAGACCTTTGTTCGGCCCCTTGATGTTCTTGGCTTCAAGCCAACCCTCCACGGTCAGGTTGTGGCCTACGGTCATGGAGCCACGCACCGTACCCGAACCGCCCATGCTGACGTTGCGGCCTACGGCCACATCACCGTCTATCTGTTTTGTTGGTATTGAACTCATTCCATTATTGATTTTGCCAAGGCGTTCAACTGCTCTGCTTTGTCGGTCGCGCCAAAGGCGGTTAGTACTAATGCTGCCGTGGTATAGACTACGGCTGTGTAACAACGCTCGGAGATGTCGATGCCGTCCTCATCGTCTATCTTGGGATAGGGTATGTAGGTGGCTCGCTTGACGTAGGCGTCCTCGCTGTTGCAGCTGAAGAACTCCAACGCCTTTCCCTCGGCTCGGTTCACCACCGCGCACACTGGTTTCTGCACGCTGCCTCTCACGCCCTTGTATCTTGACGATTGCAGGTCATAGAGTGGGTCGTCCACCGAAATGGCATTGTAGCAAGTGCGCTCCCAGTCGCTCATGCGGAATGCTATCAACCGCATGAAGTCATCGGGGAGCAGCACCCAACCGCTGCCGTTGTCCTCCCAATACACGGCCTCGCCAAACTCGTGTCCCTCTTCCAAGAGATACACGGGGGCGGTGGTCTCCACCCTGCGCACGGCCTCTTCTATCTTCGAGAGTATCACTTCGTTCAACGACAAGGTGTCAATATCCTCATCGCTGATGAGCTGCTCGCTGGTCTTGTTCTCGTCTATGGCGATGCGCACATCTTGCTCCACGACTTCGATTTTGTACACCATATCGTCATTCCTTACTTCTCGTTGACAAACGTGATTTTCACTCCGTAGGTCTCGCCAACGGCCTTGATGTCCTCACGGTTGCGCATCGAGCCGGGTTTCACGCCAAAGTTCTTGAAGATGTAGTCCTTGGCCTCTTGGTTGTCGGTGAACTCCACCTCGGTCTTGCCCTCTGCCGTATTGTCCTCGGCTGCGGTCTCCTCGCTTGTGGTATCCTCTTCGACATTGGTTTCACTCTCTGTCTCTGGCTCTTCCTCGATAGTTTCCGCATCAGCCTCGTCCGTTGGTGTTACAACACCTGCATCAGCCTCCTCGGTAGTTTCGTCCGCCACGTCCTCCGCCACAGGCGTAGTATGGCTTGAAGAGGCTTCGGTAGGCTTATTGTCAATCACAGCCTTTGCCGCCACATTTGCCGTCTGCGTGCTCGGCTTGGCAGGATTGCGCTCAATGCGCACGTCCTCGTCAAGTTCAATGGTGCTCACCGTCATGATGCGGCCTTTCTTGAACTCGCTGCTGTTCTCGATGGCACGCTGCACAAGGAAGTCGCTTGTGGTGTATTTCGCAGGGTTCTGTCCGATGGCGGTCATTGAGCCGTCAGTGAACAATACTTTGAGTGTGGCTCTGCCTATCTTGATGATAGTCTGGTATTCCATCATGCCGTACACTCCGTAGGTTATTCTCTTCTTTTTCATTTCGTTATCTGATTATTATAAATAAAGGCGGACGGCATTGCTACCTATCCGCCTCTATTGGTTGATTATTGGTTTAATTAAACTTCGGGTTACTCGGTGGCCATCACTTCACCTGCGTACTCCACCCATGCTGCGCTCTTGTATTGCCACATCTGACCGCTGACGGCATCTGCATTGATGCCCGGGCAGTCCTGCAACAGATAGTACACGCCACCCTCAACAGGACTTTCGGGTGCGTCCGTGCTGTCCCAAAGGTGTATCTGTACGGCTGTGGCGTTCTCGTTGTCGCCCTCACCGTTAATCCACATGTGGCATGAGCCTTTGAGTGCGAGTGCGTCCCACACGAGGATTGCCTCGCGTGTTGCCTCTTCGCCCTCCACACGGTCTTTTGACGAGTGCTCTGCCGAGTACTGGTAGTGTACAAGGCGGTCGGGCGCAACGATGAATGCGGAGTTGCTCCACTTCAAGCGGTCGAGTGTCGGGTCGTGCTTGAACTCGATGTCTCCGAACACGGTGTGGAAGTTGGTCACTACCCAGCCCACAGGATTGGTCTTGGTGGTAATCTGAATTTCCGGGTGCTTGGAGTAGTCGATGCACTGGATGTTCTCCAAGAAGTTCTTGCCAGCAAGGGCAATTACGTTCTTAGGCACATCTTCACCAGTGAAAATCATCTTGGCAAGGGCGATGATTTCCTCAATCGTCCACTTGCCTGTGTGGTTGAGTTCCTTCTTCACTTGGTAGCGCACGCCCTCGGTGAAGTAGATGGTCTGCGGGCCGACCTCTGGTGTCTGCACCGTCATCTTGCCTCTGCGACCTGCGTAGAGTGTTCTGTTGCAGCGTACCTTGAAGTTGGTGATGGCGGCCTCTGCAATCACAGCCTTACCGAATGGGATTTTCTTCTTCTGCGCCTCGTAGTAGTCAGATACAATCTGGTTCATACCGCGCTTCTGAAGATATACCATCTGCGCCTGTGGCACGATGAGGTCGGGGTCAACTTTCTTCTGCGTCTCGTAGAGGGCATTGGAAAGGATAATGAGTGTTGACCCGGCAGGAATTTCGGGCGTGGTGCAACTCTCGTCTGTCGTATTGGTTTTCGGGCCGTTCACGGCTCTCACAATCGGGTTGTTCGATGTGGGGTCTTGGCCTGTAACGAAGAGCATGAGGTCTTTGCCCGGTGTCTTGGTCTTGCCATCGTCTGCATAGCCGTCCACGCCCTTTACGAGCAGCGTGCCGTAAGGTCTGGGAATTTCGGCATCGTTGGCAAGCAGCGGCAGCACAAATTGCTTGGCTGTTCCTGCTGTAACCTTGGTGGTCGTGGTCACGCTGGAGCGTGGCTCGTCAATCATGTAGTGTTCCACCTCGGGCGAACTCACCTTTACTTTCTTCGCTTTCAGCATGAGCTGCGTAAGCGGTGTGTCGTCACTCTTGAACTTGTATAGTTCTTGGTCGAGGTCGCTCTGTACGAGGTTGCCCGGACCGACTCCGCCTGTCGCGCCTGCCACTCCGCTGACGGTAGTGGGTGCTCCCGGCACTTGGCTTGCTACACCGGCTGTGCCTGGTGCAGGGGTGGTGGTTGTAGTTCCACCTACTTGTACGGTTTCTCCGTCCATGTCTTAAAATTTTAGTTTGTGAATAATGTTATTTGCTATCGGTCTGTGCGAGGTTGCCGGGGGCTATACCGCCTGTCGTGCTCGCGAGATTGCTTACTGATGCCATTGCGCCCGGCACTTGGGTTCTCAGCCCTGCGCTCCCGGTCGTTGGCTTTAGTCTCTTGCCCTCTGGGGGAAACTTCACTACTTCTCCTTTCATGGGCTACACGGCTTCGTTGGCGAGGTCAAAGATGCTTTGTGAACTCTTCTGCTGACTCGGTGCGCCTCCGTTCTTGCCGTTGAGCGGTGCTGTGCCGTCTCCCTTGTCGCGCTTGCGCAGTCCCTCCACAATCTTGTCGTTGCGTCCTGCCACACGTCCCTCCTCGCCAGCGTTGGCCACATCGGCATCGTGGTTGATGGCATTCACGAACAACTCCAAGGTCTCGCGTGAGAACTTGCCCATCACTCCGTCCTTGACCACGGTAAGCATGGCGTTGGCCACCTCGTCTATCTGCTCGTCCGTCATACCGCGCTCTTCTTGGAACTGGCGCAGGGTCTCAAGCGTTGCGTCCATGTTCTTCTCATACTCTTCATCGAGCTGTTTCGATTTGGCCACACGTTCCACATACTCCTTGTTGGCCTCAGCTATCTTGTCCTGCATCTCGGGGTCGTCAAGCACGTCCTTGATGTCCACTCCGAAGTTCTTCACAAGGCCGAGCACAGGGTCTTGGCCGTTGTGCATGTCGGCAAGGAACTGCGCACTTCTCGGGTCTGCGGAAAACATGTCGGACATGGCTTTCTCACGGCCTTTGTAGCCGTCAAGGTCATGCTCGTATTGGTCGTAATCATCGGAAATCTGACCATAGATTTCCTCATCGTCCTCGAACTTCTTGTCGGGGTATTTCTTTCTCAGCCGCTCCAGCTGCTGGTCGCGTCTGCTCTTAACTCCATTGTTTTCAGCCATTATCTTAACTTTCTTATTGTTGTGTAATATTCGTATGCAAAAATAGCCATATAAGAGGTGGACTGACTTTTAACTTTTGTGAGTCGGTTTAAGTACCTTTGTATAGTGTGTTTTGCCTTTTCCCCACGGCTCAAAAAGGCTTAGAAAGGCACAGTAAGGATTATAATCTTAAACCTGTTTTATGAAATACTTTGGCAGCATATTGGATTTTACAAGGGAGCGCAATGCCGACCTTATGAGGGTGTACCACGACAGACTTGCCGAGGCAAGCATCATCGTTATGCCTGTTATCTTTCAGTTGGTGGCCGACTCTCCTGCTTCTCGTTTCTGGGTGAGCGAGGAGCGTGCGGCCATTGTCATTTCCGCTATGGCGGCAGGAAAGCCCATGCCGCGCATGAGGAGCAACAAGCGTGAGATGTTTGAGGAGATTTACCGCAGATACCTCATCATGCGTGAGGATTATCCCGACAAGTCGGTCTATGAGTTGGTTACGAAGATTGTCAACCAACCTGCGCCCAAGTTCTATCTCACACCTCGCACGGTCGGGGAGTTTATTTACCGCATAAAGAATGGATGGTATGACAACCAATACGATAGATACAGAGATTGCCGCACTGCTTGCGGAGAATGACAGGCGCAATGAAATCATGTTCGCCAAGTTCGACCCTGTCACTGGTGAGGGGTCTATTGGTAAACGTGTCCGTGTCAGCATTGCCGACTTTGCTATTCCCGTTCAGTGGTTGCCTGTGGAGATGATGGACATTCCGCTTGTCAAGAAGTTGGTCAAGGCTGGCTCTATCGACAAGTTTCTCTCGTCCGTGATGCACGTTGAGCCGAATGACGATGACTTCATCAAGGTGTCGCGCACGCTCATACGCTTGCGCTTCAAGCACGACTTTCCATTTTGGACGGCTACGCTCGTCTATATCCACAACAAGGACGCAGGAAAGGACGTGCTTTTCCGTCTGTGGTATCCGCAGCGCATCCTCGTGTCGCGCTTTGAGGCGAAACGAAAGGCTGGCGAGCCAATCCGTCTTATTCTCTTGAAAGCGCGTCAGTGGGGCGGCTCCACAACCACGCAGCTCTACATGGCGTGGTTGCAGTTCTTCCACAAGAAAGGTCTCAACTCGCTCATCATCGCCCACCAAGGCACGGCATCGGACGAAATCAAAGATATGTTCGACCTCATGATTAAGAAGCACCCGGTGGAGTTCCTGCACAGGTTGGGCGAGGTCTATTCGGAGAACGAGTCTAAACTTGTCGGTGTCGGCAAGTCGGGTTCTACGCACCGTGTGCCGCAGCGTGAGTGCAAGATTAAGGTAGGTACTGCCGAGCGGCCTAACGGTTGCCGTGGCGGTGCTTACTCGTTGGTGCATCTTTCCGAAAAGACGGAGGGCAAGTCGCCCGAAGACATTGTGCGCTCCGCTTGCTCTGGTATTCTCGCCAAGCCCTACACGATGATTGTCATGGAGTCCACGGCCAATGGTACAGGCAATTTCTTCCACCGTGAGTATTCTGCCGCTGCCGACCCAAAAGTAAAATCGCAGTACGAGGCTTTGTTCATCGCATGGTTTCAGATTGAGCATTATTCGTTGCCGTTCAATTCTGCCGAGGAACTACGTGCCTTTGCCAAGCAGCTTTGGGAAAACCGCAACAATGCCTACACTCCGTCCAACCGTGAGGAGAGCGGACGCTATCTGTGGTCGCTGTGGGAAAGGGGTGCATCGTTGGAAGCTATTCATTGGTACATATATGAGCGTGCTGGTAAGAATGACTTTGCGGTGATGGCTGCGGAGTTTCCGTCTGACGATGTGGAGGCGTTTGTTCATTCGGGTACGATGGTGTTCGACAAGTATCTTGTCAAGCGGTTTGAGCCGTTCTGCCGCGAGCCTAAGTTTGTTGGCGAGGTGTATGCCGATGCCGACGAGGGCGAGGAGGCTCTTTCTAATCTCCGCTTCCGTGAGGACAGGCAGGGCTTGCTCTCCATCTGGGCTATGCCCGAGAAGTTTGACGATTACGAGGTTACCGACCGCTACCTTACCGTGGTCGATGTGGGCGGACGCTCCAACAAGGCTGACTGGTCTGTCATCGTGGTGTTTGACCGTCTGAGCATGATTGACGGCAGCGAGCCTCCGTCTGTCGTGGCGCAGTGGTACGGCCATTGCGACATTGACCGTCTCGCATGGCGTGCCGCACAGATTGCTGCTTTCTACAACGACTCTCTGTTGGTTATCGAGTCCAACACCTTGGAGACGCACGACAAGGAGCGGCAGGTGGAGGGTGGCGACCAGTCGCAGTATATCCTCAATCAGATTTCGGACATCTATCCCAATCTCTACGCTCGCAAGCAGTCGGAGGACGAGATACGCGAGGGCGCACCTCGCAAGTATGGTTTCCATACGAATGTGGCCACCAAGCCGATGATTATCTCCACCTTGGTCAAGGTCATTCGCGAGCGTCTTTACATCGAGCGCGACAAGCGGTGTCTTGACGAGTACGACACTTATGAGCGCAAGCCGAATGGCGCGTATGGTGCTATTGTCGGCAAGCATGACGACTTGCTCATGACACGTGCCATCGGTCTGCATATCTGCTACCATGAAATGGAGATGCCGCAGTTTGTACCTATCACAAACCGCACACTCCGAAAAGACAGAAGCCCCGTCTCCGAGGCTTCCATATAACAAGAGCCCCACAAAGTCCCTTTGGCTTAGTCGGCCTAAGGAGGCTTAGTGAGGCTTATTTTCTATGTTGGTTGCATCATCTGCTGCGCTTGGTTCACGGCTTGCATGTTTGCTCCCTGCTGAACCTGCTGTGCAAGTTCTGGCGACATTCCGTCTGGCACTTGCCCTTGCTCCAATTGCTCCCTCTGCGACTTGATGCTCTGCAGCAACTCGTCCGCAAATGGGAACTCTCCATGTTCAAGCAACTGCTCCACACTGATTGCCTTGGCTTGCCACAACTGCATGAGCATATCGTTGGTCAAGGCGCGGTAGGCTGGTGTGGCGGTGCTTTCCACAATGCTTAGGTCAAACTCCACATCGCGTATCTTCCGTGGATCGTACTCCACGATGGTGGAGTTCTTTCCTGCAATGTTGAATACGCGCGGAGTGTCGTAGAACTGCTGTATGTTCTTCACGTCCTTGTACGCTCCGTCTCTGATGAATGCCGAGAACGTGTCGAGCAGGTCAAGCAGCGAGGTGGTGGCGTTCTGCGCCTGTTGGCTGTACAGGCTGGCCGACATGCCCGAATAGCCGGGCTTGCCCTGCAACGCTCCGTTCACGCCCGATATGTCCTCGAAGAACTTCAGCTGCATGTTCAGCAACTCCGATATGCCTATCTGCGTGCAGTTGTTGGCTATCTGCTGCGGCAGTGCCTGTCCTGCCTTGGGCTGCTTTATCATGATGATGCCGTTGAACCTTGCCCACTCGTCCGCCACGTCTTCCATCGACATGCCCTTGGGCAGACATTCTTCCGGGAACAGCAGCACACCCTTGGCTGACGCTCGCATTATCCAGTCGTACATCGTTATCAAGCGGTTGGTGTACCGCTGCTGGTCTATCACGTTGCTCACAAACGAGTGTATCTCTCCGTCTATGAATGGGTATGCCTTGAACACATAGGGGTGGCTCTTGTGTTCGTAGGGTGTCTCTCCCTCTTCAAGTATGTCTCCGAATGGGGTGAGCATGTAGTAGTACCAGTATGAGTCCATGAACCACTCATAGCGGATAAGCGGCACATCGTCCTCGCTCATGCCCAACTCTCGCGCCTGTTGCAGTCGCTTCTCATTCTCGTCAAGCACAAGTTCCTTAAAGTCCTCCATGTCCACCTTGAACACGTCTCCGTTGTTCACGTCATGGCAGCGCACTCTCTCCTTGCTTTCCTTGCGCCACACCTCGATTACTCTGCATCGGCTCTGGTCGTAGGGTACGAGGAAGTCGTAGTAGCCTTGCAGGGGATAGCCGAAATTGTCATACATGGCACTGAGATACGACTTGTCCTTGGCATACTTGTATATCTCGGCCAGTCGGTCATAGTCGGCCTTGCTGTGGGCAAAGCGTCCGCACAAGTCCTCAAAGCTGATGTCGTGTATCTCGCCCAAGCAACTGCAATCCCAACCTCTAAAGTCCCTCATGTTGTTGTCGATGAAGAAATTGTTGGGTTGCACATAGTCCGTCCAACAGTCCAGCTTGTTTTCTCGCCAACCGTACCACTTCCTCTGTACCACAAATCCCGATATGAGGAACTCTTCCATGCACCTTGCGTTTATCTCGGTCATGCGGTTCAACTGCATGTTGCATTGCAGCACGGTACTCATGGTTTCGCCATACCGTTGCTCGTCTCTGTCTCTTGCCGTGCAGGTCGGCTCTTTGGCTTGGCTGCGGTACACGCCAAGCACGGCTTGCACCATGCGTCTAATGAGGTTGTTCTTCAGCGGCACGTTGCCTTGTTTCTTGATGAGTTCCTCTTCCTTCATCATCTTGCCGTTCACGCATACATAGTCATCCCACTGCCTACCGTAGGTGTAGTTCTTGTTTCTCTCACGGTCTCTGCGAAATGTCTCCATCGCAAGCCAATACTGCTGTGCTTGCCACAACACCTCAAAGGCACGGTTATTGCCCATCGTGCGCCTTGCATGGCTCACGCTGTCCAATTCCTTTTGCGGCATCACACGGCTCATTCTATGTAGTTTCTTTGTTGCCATATTCATTGTGTAATTTGGGACGATGCAAATTTATATTATTGCACCGTCCCTCATTGTTTAACTATTGTTGGTTCATTCTGCCGATGTCGTCAAGCAACTTGTCGCGTGTGGTGGTCATTACCCTCACAAGGCTGTCGCGCTCTTCTGCGTTCTTGCTACGCAGATACTTCTCCGTGAGCTGTTTCATGTCGTGCTTGTACCGTTTCATGCGTCCGTGCTCTCGCATATTGTACTTCTGACGGAGTTGTTTCATGCCCTCGCGGTAGGCGGCTCTGTCGGTCTTTTTCAATTTCGACAACTCGGTCTGCTGCTTGCTAACCTCGTCATAGGTGGAGAGCAACTGCTTGGTGGCCTCGGTCTCCATTCGATTGCTCATCTTCTCCTTGACTTTGGTCAGCACGCGGTTCTGCTGTGCGGTTTTCACACTGTCCCGTGCCTCCTCTGAATATGCCCAGCCTGTGAGCGGTGCGCCTCTGTGTATCTTGTACTCGGCATATCGCTCGGCTATCTCGGCTGGTGTCATCTTGCTTGCCTCTGCTGCCGTTGCGCCCAACTCGTCAAAATAGATTTTGTCGGTTTGGCTCTGTGGGCAGTTGATGATGCGTGCAATGAGCAGCGCACATTCGCGTGAGGTCTCGGCATCGTCTCCGCAATAGTCCATGATGGCTACCACTGCATCAGTCAGCGACTGCGGATTGACTCCAACACCCGACTGCACAAGCAGGTTCACTACATCGTTCATGGCGGCTACCTTGTCTTTCGGCATCTTCTGAAGTATGGTTGCAAGGTCGCTTGCCAACGGCATGTCCTTTACGAGGTAACTCCAGTTGGCGTCTCCGTTGAGTGCCATCTGTCCTGCCGAACTCATCACGTCTCCGCCTGTCAGTCCCTCAATGCTGCCGAACATAGTGTGGTTGATTACATCGTCCCACATCTTGCTCTTCTCGTCCTTGTCGTCTCCTGCAACGAGGTATGGCAGGTATGCGCCCAAGTTCCATGCGAATTGCAGAATGTAGCCGAACACGCCTATTCTTGCGATGTCGCGCAACAGACTTCTGCGGTACTCGCTCTTGGCGTTGCTGTCGGCCTTGTCGGGGTCTATGCCGTCTCTGCGCATCTGCTTGGCCATATACTCCTCACTCATGGATTGGTAGCCCGGCTCAAAGCGGTGCTTTATGTTGCGGATAGCATCATACAACTGCCTTGTATATGACATGGACGAGTTGCGGAAGATGGTGAACAGCACGCTCAGCCATGAGCGGTCCACCTGCATGGTGGAGAGGAATGCGCTCTCGCTCGACTGCTGTGTCTGATTGAACAGGATTGTCGCATCTTGCTTGGCGCGTTTCTCTGCTGTTTCCTCGTCATAGCCATAGCGAAGATATTTTTGTTTCTTCGTCTGGTACATGGCGTGTGAACCGATGGCCACGGTCAGCGCATCGACAAAGGCATTGGGCGACATACCGATGCGTGAGGCGATTTCCACCACATGGCTGCGCCACATCTTCCAGTCCATCTCGCTCTTCATCAGTCGTGGGTCTCCTGCCATGCGGCTCTTCCAACGCTTTTCAAAGAGTGGCAGGTTCTCCATCGACCATTTCCATGCGCCTATCGGATTGGCGATGTTGGCGGCAAGATATACCGGGTTGCTGTCCGAAAGGTAAGCTGGCATGGAGAGGAACTGCTTCAGTGCGGTGAACACTCTGAAACTTACCTTTGCTGCCGTTACGCCCTTGGCGATGTTCACTGCGGCCTTGTCAAGCTGTGCAATCGGTGGGCGGTATGCTCCTGCGGCCATGCTGCACACGTTGCGGAAGTTGTTCCACAGGGTCTTGCCGCCTCCGTACACGCTCGACATGTTCATCACTTGGTTGCGGAAGTGCTTGTACGAGAGCAGGGTGTTCAAGTCTCTGTTGAACTCTGCAAACGCTGCCCAACGCTCCATCTGCTGAATGTGGTCAAGTATCACGCTGAATGCGTCCGCACCCATCACGTCAAGGGCGAGATTGTTGCGTCTGCGCTTGATGATGCTGCCTGTCGAGGTGGCTGGCAGGGCGGTGTCGGTGGTGTCGTCGGCTACGTCCACATCTTCTATTCTTGCATTGGCGAGTATCTTCAATGGGAAGTAGTTCTCTATCGCGGCCATTGACGCACCGAACATGCGCTTGTGTACATCATTGTACTCGTTGCGCTTTCCTACGAGGAACTCCTCCTGCATCCAGTCGGCAAGTTGCAGGAAACGTGGGTCAACGAAATCCTTGATGTTCTCGACATCTTCTTCGGTGATACCCATTCTGCGTAACTTCATGCGTCCGTCTGCCATCTTGTCAACCATATAGATGTAGAGCAGGTTGCCTTGGGTGAGTTCGTGGTCTTTCCGCTCGCCTCCGTCCCAGAATGTAATGGTGGCCTTGGGCATCTTGCGCTCCATGGCGAAGAGGTCGCCCCATTTCATGTTCTTGCCGAACACCTCGCTCACTTTCTCGTCAAGGGTTTTCAAGGCATTCTGATAGCCTTTGTACTCCCTCTCGGTTGCATCAACCCAACCGCGCATATAGCGGTTCCAAAGATAGCCCTCACCGTTCACGCTCTTCTTGCCGAACATTCGCAGCATCTGGTCAAACGTGCCTAACGGTGCAAGCAGGAAACGTACTGCGCTGTTGTTGGCTATCTTCTGCACCTTGCCCTCTTTGTGGTGCTCGTCTGTCGGACGGCCTACCATGTCGGAGTTGGCATTGTGGTGGATTGCCTCCACACGCTGTTTCTCTGCCTCGCGCCACTGCTTGGCTCGCTCCACGCTGCCGCCCAGCACGCTGCCTACTTGATCCACAATGGAGCGGTAGGCTTCGGCTCGCTCTATCTTATTCTGGCGAATGGCATCATTGGTAGCTGCCACATATTCGTGGTAGGCATCTTTCTCCATCATGCCAGCGTCCAAATCTTCCTTGGCTTGCTTGATGCTGTCGCGCAATGCCTTTTCTTCGGCTTTGCTGTCGGTGATGTCCTCGGCAAACTGGTGGGCAAGCAACAGACCGCTGTACTCCAACGCTGCCTCATCGGCCACGGCTTGGTCATCGCTACCCATGCGGTTCAATGCCTCGGCAATGCGCTCCTCAATGTCGGCCTTTGGCAGGGAAGTGGCTTTCCTTACCACCTGTGCTATAGTCTGTCCGTCCGGGTCAAGCTGCCCTTGCACCTCGATACCTCGTGCATCTACACGGCTACCACGGGTGGAGAGCAGTCTGCCGAGCATATTTGCACCCATGCGCAACTGGTTATCTACCATGATGTCCATAACCTTGGCCACTTGGTTGCTGGTGTCCTGCTTGCCGTGGGCGTTGTTCACTGCCGAGAGTATGCGCTTGGTCTCGTACTTGCTCAAATCATCGAGCAGTCCGTTGTCAAGCAGCACCTTGGCAAGGTCGGAGATGCTCTTCACGGTCGAAAGGTCATACTCTCTCTGACGTGCCATCGCCTGACGCAGTTTGTTCAAGTTGCCGCCAATGGCTTTCATCGACTCTTGCTTGGCTTGCCAGTTGTCGGCATTGGCTTGGCTCGCTGCAATCTTCATTTGTGTAATGGTCTCGTCAAGTCCCATGTCGCCATCACGGAACTTCATATCGTTGTCTGCAACATTATCGTCTAAAAATTCGTTAATCTCGGACAATGTTGCTACCTTTGCAGCCGAAGATGTACCGGGAGCGACAGCCGTGCTCCCATGAGTGCCATCAGCGGGAGCCTTGGTGTTGGCAGGTGCATCTTTATTGTAAGCCGTCAGAACCCAGTTCTTGTCGGCTATTTTTATGCCCTTTTCTCTCACGTTACGGCGAATGGTAACAACGTAGCCGTCTTTCTTCAATACCATTTTGTCGCCATTGGAGAAATCCACCTTGCCATTATTCACTATGTCCTCAATGCGAGATACCAAATCCTTGACGGTCGGGAAGTCCTTGTCATTGATATGTTTGTTGAGAATATGGCAGAGTCCGCCACCATCATCACCCCAAACCATATCAATATCGCCAATGTCCTTTCTGTGGAAAACTCCAAGCAAGTCTCCACTTTCGTGATTAACCAAGAACTTCACAGCTTGAAGAACTTTGCCCTTGAATTGGTTATACACACTTCCAAATGTGCTGCGTCCAATAGGCTTTGGTTCATTGCCTTGATGCTTACCATCACTGAACTTCGTCTCACCATACCCTGTCTTTCTCCGCATCACCTCGGTATCGGCTGCATCAAACACATCGGGCTTGCCTCCGTTCTTCTTGCGTTTGTAGGCTTCGTGCAGGACAAACGCCCATTCCTTATCGCCCCATTTCTTCTTGCCAGGGATTTTCAAACCCTCCAACAATTTCTGCAATGCTTTTTGGAGCATGGACTTCAACTTGCCCCAGAACGTAAGTTCATCGGCACTCATCTTCTCAAAGCCTTTCTCACCGATGCGTCCTGCAAGGTCTGCTCCGTACTCCTCCGTAGCATCACGCTTGAACTGCTCGCGTTTCTTGCTTGCCTCGGCATGAGCCTCTGCCATGTCCGCATAGTAGGAGGCGTTGCTGTCCTCGCCCTTAACCTCATGCTCCTTGCGTTTCTTCTCGCGGAGTCGGTCCACCTCTGCATCGTACATTTTCTGTGCCGTGCGGTCAATGGTGTTCCGTATCTCGTCTTTCGACACGTTGTAGAGTTCATCAAGAGCATTGTTCAGTTTCTCCTCTTCGGGGAACAGCACACGCAGTCCGTCATGCCCCACAACCTCATGGATAAACGTGTTCTCCACATCTGTCATGTTGGCATTGTTAGGCACAACGATGGTAACTTCACCAGTCAAAGGATTAAAGCTGCCTTTCATCCTGCGCTGGCGTGTACTCGGCAATGCGGCCACTTCCTCGTCCGTGCGGATAATGCGCACAGGTGTATGGAGCCGCTCTGCCAACTCGTTCACACGCTCTGCCATCGCATTGTTCATGGCCTCCTTGGGTTCGCCCACCCACTTGCCGGACATCTTGGCGTTGATGCGTGCAATGTCATCGTTGGTCATGAATGGGGCGTGTCCCTCGCGTCCGGGGATAACATCGCGGTTCTCCATATTCTGCTCGTCAAGTGCAAGGCTCTCTTCGGGAGTGAGTTCCTTGCCGTCCAACTCAAAGCGGTAGCCCATCTTCTCCAACTCCCTGCGCACCTGCGGTACAAAGCGGTTATAGTCGCGGTGGCTCTTCAATGCCTCACGCTTGCCGGGGTGTTTCTTCCAATACTCGTCAATGAGTTTGGCTTCTTCCTCGCGCGTGAGTATCTTATCTATCTTGCTCCAGCGTGAGAGGTAGAGTGTGCGGCCGTTGTTCCACTGATGCGCTCCAGTAGGCAGCAGGGCATAGTCGGCATGGAACGGCTCGTCAATCTCCGATTTCGGAATGAGGCTGCGCACCACAACAAGGTTCGGACGCTTGTACGCCTCGCCAAACTGGGTGTTAAGCGGTGTCTCGATGGCATGGTCGTAGGGGTCGTATGCCGCCCACAAGCCTTTGTCCTCGGGGTTCTTCTTCAAGAAGTATTGCAGCTGTGCGTCCTTGGTCTTGGGTTTCACGAACTTCAATCCGTCATTTATCTGCAACTCCGTGGTTTTCTTGCCGTCCACCACGATGTAGCCGTTCTTGTTGAGTTCGTCCAACTGCCGCTGCTGCTCTGGCGTGAGTTCAATCTGCGGTGGGTTGGAGTAGTTCCACTTCTGTCCCTGCAAGGTTCTGCGCTCGCCTGTCTCCGCATCGGTGAACGCCATAGGCGAACCGAGTGCATCGTCCTCAAAGGCTTGCACATTGCGATATACTGGCACAAGCTCGCTGTCGGGCAACGACTCCAGTTCTATTGCCTTGGGGTCATCGTCCTCAAGCAAACGGAACTTGGTTTTGTCCTCGCTCGTCTCGTCCTCATCGTCTGCTACAACATCGGTAGCGGCCTCCACGCTTGCGTCCATCTCGGCATACTTCTTTTCCTTTTCTGCCATTTCCACTTTCATGGCCTCGGAATATTCCTCAAACTGACGCTTGGCCTCTTCGAGTTCCTTTCCGAACTCAAATGGTTTGCCCTCACGCTGTTTCAATTGCTCCAATTCTGATTTGCCGTGTTTCACCATGCGCGTGTCTATGTCGAACCGCTCTGCGAAGTCCTTGCCTGTAATGACGTTCTCGGTGATGTCCTCAACGGCATTGCGCAAGAGCGACTGCTTGACAGGTATGTCGGTCAGTCCGAGTTCGGGGCATGAGTAGGTCATTTTGCGGTGTATCTCTGCAAAGAGCGAACCGCCAATGTTCTGCGTCTCACGTGACATTTCGGTCTTTACAACGAAGTCATAACCACCCAACGACAAGGTGAGGGTGTTGGTCTGTGCCGCATTGCTTGGGTGTTCTTTCATGGCCTTTACCGCATCGAGGATTTTCTTGTTGTGTTCCTTGATGAAGTCGGACATGGCATCAACAGAACCGAATTTCTGTTTGCCTACGGTTATCTCCGTAAACTTGCCATCGGGGAAAGCCTTTTGCACGGCAAGCAGGTGGGCGTTGGCTTCCTCTGCTCGCTGCTCTGCGGCCTTTATTTGTCCCTCCAGTTTGGGCTTGGCATTGTGGATATAGGTTTGGTCGGCCTCCCACTGCTTTCTGCGGCTCTCGTACTTTCGCACATTCTTCTCCGCATTGTTTTTCAGCAGGGCATACTCGCTACCCGAAAGCTGCGCCACGGTATCACCGAACACATCTTCTTCCTCTTCAAGCACACGGTTGTTCATGCTGTCCTGCATCAGTCGGTCGCCCTCCATCACGCTGTCGGCAATCGCTCCCTTGGTTTTCAGTCGCTGATAGGCTGTTACATCAAGGCTGTCCTCCACACCGAAACGGAGCACACGTACTGGCTTGCCCCATTGCTTGTGCAGGTTGCCCTGTCGCAAGATACGGCCATTGCGCTGTGTGTAGTCCATCGGTCGGTTGGGCGCATCGAGGTGAATAAGGGTGTGCAGACGCTCCTGTATGTTCACGCCTGTACCAAGGGTGGCTGTACTGCCGAGTACCACACGCACCTCGCCACGGTTCACCTTGTCGAAGATTTCCAACTTCTTCTTGATGGTCATACCGGGTTTCATCACAACACTTTCGGGTACGCCCTGCGCTATGAGTTTCTGCTTGATGTCCTCATACAGGTTGAAACCGCTGCGCTTGTTTTGGTAGTGGTCGGCAAAGATGGCCACTGTTCCCTTGTAGCCGTCCGTCTCTTTCAGCGAGCGCAGGGTTTGGCGCACGGCCTCGTTGGTCTTGCTCCTTGGATCATCCTCTGCGTCCATCTCCACAAGTCGGGCATCTACTGCGGCTCCTTGGGCAATGCCGTACATGGTAAGAGGAATACTGCTGTTTTCTTTCTTCTCCCTACCGCTCATTTGGTCAAAGCGGTCAAGTTCGGCTCGCACATACTTCATCACGCTGCGCAGGGCGCGTGTCTGTGGCAGGTAGATGTCCTGTGCCTTGCCACCCTCCATTTCGGGTATCTTCTTCACCAACTCGGTTTGGTCTTTGGTGAGCACGGTGTCGGCCACGCCCGACCATATACGCACAAGTTCGGGCAGGTTCACATATCCTGCAAAGCGGTTTACTTCCTTGAACTTGCCGCTGGTGTTGAACTCTGGCATCTGCTGTATGTTGCCGAAGTTGCGCACGAAGTCGTCAAAGTAGTAAATGCCGTATTCCTTCATGGTGTCCTTGGGCATGAGGTAGCGCATGAAAGTCCATATCTCTGCGGCTGTGTTGCTGATAGGCGTACCAGTGGCGAAGATAACATTACGTCCGTTGTTCTTCTCCAACACGGCTTGCGTCTTTAGGTCCACGCCCTGCGACTTCTTGCTGTATGAGGGGTCAACGCCTTTCACTCCGCGCTGCATGGCTGTGGCAAAGCCGAGGTGCTTGTATTCGTGTGCCTCGTCAATGAGCAGGGCATCAATGCCCATGTCGTCAAAGTCCTCCACATCGTCTGTCCGGCGGTCGAGCATTTCCTGCGCCTTGACTGCTGCGTTCTGCTTGGCAACGGCTTTCTTCTTCTCGTTGTTGGCGGAGCGTTTCTTGGATAT
>OLRN01000219.1_pt1 | contig 55939 bp, 39 predicted proteins | sample 1673001 | NCBI WGS metagenome assembly OLRN01 (sample SAMEA3136745, study PRJEB25190) | human gut metagenome | biome: human gut; feature: human-associated habitat; material: faeces | place: Austria | collected 2013 | reverse complement strand
AGTCTAACTCATCTCCATCCTCCACGGGGAGTATGACTTGCATATTTATAATCATTATCATTATCTCTATTAATATCATTAATACTAATATAATTAAGTCTAACTCATCTCCATCCTCCACGGGGAGTATGACTTGCATATTTATAATCATATAATCCTCTACGATTGAAATGTTAAAAATAGTTTTTCTCTTGGTAGATTCACTCAAACTCTTACATTTGCTAAAAACGATTAAGTTATGGGTAAAGATAAAAGTGAAACTAAACCTAAATACACTAGAGAATTTCATAGTGGAGAAAGGAATAAAAAAGAAGTTAAAGTTCCTAGTAAACTTAAACTTGGAAATATTGGTATTAATAGTATTATTAAAACTAAATAATTTAGTGTTATGATTAAAGTTGAAAGTAAATTTGAAGATTTTGGTATTCAAATACCTACTGACATCAGCGAAATAACAAGTGAAGCACTTGACGCTGTTCTTACTAATGTAGTTATTGCTAAACATTATTGTGTTGTTGCTCTTTGCCAAAATGAAAGTTTGTTTGGTGTTATTAATAATAAAGTAAGTACAGTTGAGGTTATTCCAATTATTGCTAAGATTAGTAAAGAAGATGCTGAACTTATTGGTATGAATCAAATGGATAAGATTATAATTGACCGTTCTACTCTTGAACGTGGTTATCATCTTTATCTTAAACATAATGTTCTTAGCCCTCAATTTGTTAATAAGTATATTACTAATGACAATGAACTAACTCGTTCTATTACTGTTGGTACTTTTGGACAAAATCAAGGATATAAAAAAGGACAGAAAGTTTGGTTTGTTGAATTTAAAGTTATAGCTATTAATGATTTAAGAGCTGCTATTACTGATAAGCATAAAGCTGTTAATCCTTTTATTTATCATTCTGCTGAAAAAGCTAATTAGCCATTTCGTCTAAATAATCGAACTCTTCTTATAACTACTTATGTATAATTTAAAATTATAGGTACTTGTGTTCTTGTTTATAGTAGTAATCTAAGAAGAGTTCTTAAACTTTCAATTATGGATTTTAAGACCAATACTAGTTTTAATATTGCTAATACTAGTTCTCATGAAGATTTTGATGATGATTATATTCTTATCTATAAAGATATAAATAATATATTAGATGATATTGGATTTCAAGGTGATGATAGAATACTTTGTAAATCTATTATTGAAAATCTTGAAAAAGAAGCTAGTATTAATATACGAAAAGATAAATGTGTTGCTATTCCTCATATTGGTACTATTCAAAAGAATTGGTATCGTTCCAAACTTATTAGTCATTATAAAGACTTTAAAGAAGCTAGAAAAACTATGACTAGAGAAGAGTATAAAGAATATACTGCTAAAGTTATGGAAGAAGAAAAGCAAAAACATTATGAAGAAGAAGAAAAGATTAAGACTGAACTTAAGTTTAAAAAGAAACTTCTTCCTATTTGGATTAAACTAAGTAAAAAACATAGTGCTGCTTATGCTAATCTTTGGCTATATGCTATGGGTAAACTTGAAATTATTGAATTTGATGAAGAAGTAGAAGAAATATATGAACGGTTTGGAATTGGATTGGATGCTGACTATAGATGAAACTGGTATGCCAAAAGCCCCTACACTTAAACAACTTCTTGATAGAGATGTTAGTCTTCTTTATACTAGAGATAAATCTCCTAATAAAGAGATGTATGTTAAAGAAGTTGGAGTTATTTATTATCTTGGTGACCCTAAAGGTCCGTGTCTACAAGAAGGTCTTAGTGAAAAAGAGGCTCTTAAGAAAGCTATTGAAAATTTTGATTTACCTAAAAATTATCAACCTGATATTCTTGTTTGGAAACTTATTAAAAGATATTATAATCAAAAAGCTGGTGCAGGTGTGGAAGCTGTACTTAATATTAAGCGTGGTATTCATAATGTTGCTCTAGCTGCTAGCAAGTTAAATGAATTGTTGAATGACAAGTTATCTGATGGTGCTAGTCTAGAAGATGTTCCAGTTGTTATTGGTTATATGAAACAAATTAATGATTTAGCTAATCAGTTTCCAAACACGATTAAGGCTCTTAATGTAGCTGAAGAAAATCTTCTGTATGAACAAGAGAATGTTGCTGGTAGAGGTGGTGTTGAAATTATTAGTAGTATGATTGAGGAATAAGCTGATGCGAATCTACTCCATCCTCCACGGGGAGTCTAGCGTAGGCACGTAGTGCCGAAGCGGGTCCAAGCTAGTGTTGAACTTAATAATATTAATATGGAACTTAGAGATAAAAGATATAATGATATTAGACTTATTTTTCATGAAGAAGAACATAAGTATAATGATAGTCTTGGTAATGATTATATTTCAACCACTACTATCCTTCATGGATATCAACCGAAGTTCGATAAGAACTATTGGTTAAGAAAAAAGTCTAAAGAACTAGGAATAAGCGAAAAGAAACTAGAGGAACAATGGTCAACTATTACTAAAGAAGCTTGTGAACGTGGAACTAATACTCACAATGGTCTTGAAGATGGTGTTAAAGGAGCATCTATGTTTCAACAAGCTATTAATTATCTTGATAAACGTGAAGATGGTGTAATGGTTACTATTGCTGATATACCAAATTTTGGTGCTAATTATAAACTTCTTAATCTTAAAGATTTTATTGAACTTACTAATAATCGTTATCCTCTTATTTATGATGCGTTTAAAATGTACACTGAAAGAGGATATAAGATTTATAGTGAGATTGGTATGTTTCTTATAGATTGGTTAATTAGTGGAACTATTGATATTCTTCTAGTTAATGAAGATACTAATTGTGCTGTTGTAGGTGATTGGAAAACAAATCGTGGTGGATTAAAATTTAGTAGTGGTTATTATAAGAAAGATAAAACAGTTAAACCTGCACAACAAACTAATGTTTGGGTTGATAAAGATGAACGACTTTTAGCTCCTCTTAATCATCTTCCTAATTGTAATGGTGCTATATATAATCTTCAACTTAGTATGTATGCTTTTGCCGTTGAATATATACTTGGTTTAACTATTAAAGGTATTTGGTTATGTCATATTGATAGTGATTTTGAACTTAATGAATATGGTATGCCAAAAAGATTTTCTGATGGTCTTTATCATATTAAAGAAAATCCTATTGAAACTACTAAATTTTTTACTATGAATTATCTACGTGATGATATTAATAAAGTTCTTAAAGATAGAGAATTACAAATTAAAGCTAGTGGTGTTCAAACTCAATTTAAACTTGCTATATGAAATTAAATAAAGATAATTTAATTGGAGTAATTATTGGTTTTATTGTTTTAGTTATATTTGCTATTTGTTTATCTAGCGGATGTACTAAACGTATTACTCCAGTTCCTGAAATTCGTTATGTTCCTGTTACTGATTCTACTGCGGTTAATGAATTAGTTCTAACTAAAGAATTACTTCGTAGAACTCAAGATTCTCTTAATGCTTATAAGTCTGATACTACAATTAGTGCTGATTATTTTGTAGCTAAATATAAACTTGAGCGTATTAAATATTATACTAAATTAGTAGACAAAAATTCTTCTCAATTAAAATTTTATAAAGGATGGATAAAAAGAGTATTAGAATAAATTTTAATTTTAATATTGCTAAAAATAAAAATGGAAGAAATAACTCTCATTTTAAAACTAAGCATTATAAAAATAAAGATATTGATTATATAGAAGGTGAAATATGGAAGCCTATTAAAGATTTTGAAAATGTTTATTATGTATCTAATAAAGGTAGAATTAAAAATATTGCTTTATGTATGAAAATGATTTTAATAGAACTCTTAATGAATAAATTATGGCTTACTTTGGAGATGCTTTTAAAAAACTATCTATTAAAGAAGGTGGTTATGTAAACGATAAAGATGATGCTGGTGGAGAAACTTATAGAGGTATCAGTCGTAAATATAATCCTACTTGGCAAGGTTGGACTATGATTGATTCTTATAAGAAACATTATACTGTTGGTAGTAAAGAGTTTAAGTCTAAACTTGATAATGATGTTCAACTTCAAAAACTTGTTTGGCAAAAGTATAAAATAGGTTATTGGGATGTATTTGAACTTGATGATTTTAATAGTCAGAGAGTTGCTGAACAATTATTTGATACTAATGTAAATTGTGGTCAAGTTGCCACTATCAAGATGGCTCAAAGAGTTCTTGGTCTTAAAGAAACTGGTAGATGGAACCTTGATTTACTTAATAAACTTATAGAAATAAAAGATTAACTTAATACTGTATAGAGTCATGAAGAAGATATTAATAGCAATATTTATAATAGCGATTATCAATTTGTGTTTAACTTTGTATTTGTCAATAAGTCGTTTTAGTGTAGAAGCCAATACATATAATAAAAGTGACACCGCTATTAATCATGTTCGGATTGATTCTATACAGTTAGTTATAACTGAAAGAGAAAGTATAGTTTATAAACTTAAAGAACATGAAAAAGATATTGAAGATAAAGTTATTAGTCTTAATGATAGTGCTACTTGGGAGTTATTCAAGAAGTTGGTGTCAGAGTGAGATTGATAATGTAGTGCATCCTCCACGGGGGGTCAGCACTACTGATACAACTGTTCTTGTCCCTATTAATATGATTAAGATTGCTAATACTAAAATTATTAAAGCTAAACTTTATAAAGATATTATTAACGAACAAGATAGTATAATTAATCTTCATAAGATTAAATATAATGCTCTTTATAAAGAAGTTGAAACTTTACAAAATAATCTTGATAATAGTAATAAAGTAAATGATAATTTAAATAAGTCTATTGAACGTATTAAACGTAAGAATAGATATTTGGTAAGCGGTGGTGCTGTTTGCGCTATCGCTTTTGTTGTTTGTTTACTAGTTAAATAAAATATTATGGCTGATGGTAAATATCCTTTTCTAGAATACATTAAAGAACCTGATAAAGAGAAAAAGTATAAGAAAGCTAGTGATTGTGGATGGTATGACCCTCATAATAACTTTTTAATTGGAGATAGTGGTGGCTTTCTTTTAAATATTAGACCTGGCAAATTTGTTAATACTGAACTTTTTAATGAAGTCGCTAGAACATATCAAGCCACAGGTAAATATACTCAATTTAAAGTTGATAGTATTCCTCATAGACAATTTAGACGTAGAGAATGTGATAGACGACGTAATGGTTTTTCTGCTCCTTGTTGGCAAAATCCAGATGGAAGTATAGAAGATGTTTGGATAACAGGTGGTCATTATAATTTTCTTAATTATACTCGTATGGAACGTACAGATGAATCATCTGTTATTGTTACTGAACATGGGGCTACTGCTAAAAAGATTTATAGTTTTCCTAGTTTTATTGATGCTCAATTTTGGACTTGGCAAATTATAGAATTTTGTAGACGTAATGGTTTACATCTTATTATTGATAAAACTCGACGTGGAGGTTTTTCTTATATTATGGCTGCTGATAGTTCTAATGAAGTTAACTTATCTAAACATAAAGTTGTTATTCATGTTGCAGCTGATAATAAATATTTAATTAAACAAGGAGGTTTAAGTGATTTTGCTGTTAATAACTTAAAGTTCTTTGAAGAAAAGACTCCATTTAAAAGAGGTATATATAGTTCTATTACTGATGGTTTTAAACTTGGTTATCGTATGAAAAATGGAGTTGAAGCTGATGATAGTTGGTCTAGTTCTCTTTTAAGCGTTAGTGCTAATAATAATCCAGACTGTGCTATTGGTAAAGATGCTGTTACAATTAAAGTTGAAGAGTTATCTACAATGCAGAATTTTGATGAGTTTATGAATGTAACTGAACCTACAATGACTGTTGGTACTCGTACTACTGGTACTCTTATGGCTTGGGGAACTGCTACTGCTGCTAATATGCAAATATTTGAACAAAACTTTTATAATCCTAGAGCATTTAATTTTATGCCATTTGAAAATGTTTGGGATAATGATGCTCGTAATGAAGTTTGTGGATTCTTTAAGTCTTATGCTTGGGGTCTTGAAGGAGAGATAGATGGAGTTAAAGGATTTGATGAAGATGGAAATAGTAATCTACGAATAGGACTTAAGCTTGCTGCACGAGAAAGAATTGAAAAGAAAAAGACTGCTAAGACTTTTGCAGAATATCTTAATTATCTTGGTCAACGTGCTTTATTCCCTGCTGAATCTTTTAATAGTGCTAGTGAAAATATATTTAGTAGTGAAGCCCTTAATAAGTTTGAAGATAAACTTCGAGTTGATAATAGTTATAAGTTTTACACTGATGGTGAACTATTTGAAGATGGAACTAAAAAGATTTATTTTAAATCTAATGCTCGTATAAGAATTGAAAATCCTGATATGAAAACTTATGATTATATTCAAGGAGTTCCTAGACGCGGTAATGAAGACCCTCATGGTTGTATAAGAGTTTGGTTTGCCCCAGAATATGAAGAAACATATATTAATGATAGACTTATAAGAAGTATTCTTCCCGGTACTTATGTTGCAGTTTATGACCCTGTTGGTATTGATAAAGATAAAAAAGAAATTACTGATAGACATTCTCATAATAGTATATTTGTTATTGAAATGCCTAGAGAACGTAATGGATTTAAACCTAAGTTGTGTGCTGCATATTATGGACGTACTGAACGACTAGAAGAAGCTGATGAAAAGTTTTATCGACTATGTAAATGGTATAATTGTATTGGTACTGGACTTGTAGAAATAAATCGTGGTGAAACTGTTTCTAATTTTCGTAAATGGAAAGCTACTAAATATTTAGGTTATGAACCTTTATATGTTTGGGATTCTGCTGTTAAAGAAAAAGTTAGTATTAGTTATGGTTATAATATTGGTAGTAGTCTTAAGAAACTAGACGGTCTTCGTCTTCTTAAAGAGTTCTTATATGAAGTTATTGGTAAGAATGAATTTGGAGAAGATATTTATGTTTTTGAAAGATTTCTTGATTATCAAACAATTCTTGAACTTAAAAAGTTTAATGCTGAAGGTAACTTTGACCGTATATCTAGTCTTATACTTTTGGGTATATATTGGAAATCTATTGATATTAAAGGTAAACGAGAACTTGCTAGTCGTAAGAAAGTTACAGAAGATAATGATAAAACAGATATTTTTAATAGACAATGGTTTTAAGATTAAATAGATAAAGATATGTATAATTTTGGTAGACTTGATTTTCCTAATCAGCACGTTAGTTATGCTGAAAAACAAGAAGTTGATTGGTATGCTAAATGTTGTGATTACGTTATAGAAGCTGGTATTGCTTGTAAAGCTGATTTTAATGTAGAAGAAAAGTTTAATATACTTCTTGGTAATATTCCTAGAGAATATTATAGAAAAACTCTTAATCCTTATAATGAGAAAGATGAAAATCTAACTCGTTTTCCAGCTACTATGCGTAATTATGATATGATGAAAGGTATTATTAGAAGATATATTGGTGAATATATTAAGAATCCACATGATTTTATTGTTGGGGCTAATAATCCAGAAGTTGTATTTGCTAGAGATGCTGAACTTGGTAAACAACTTATGATGCTTGCAGAACAAGCTGTTGCTAAGAAAATACAAGAAAGTTATATGCAGTTTGTTAATGAAGGTAATAATCCTGAACAATTTAATCCTGAACAAGCTGTTGATATTGAATCTTTTATTAAAGAATTTAATGAAAATTTTATTGATGATATTAGTGCACAAGGACAAGATTTAATTAATGTTATTGATGACCTTACTGATGCTTTTACTATATACGCTAGAGCTTATTTTGAATTTGTTGCTTTTGGGGCTTGTTATACATATAGAGATGTTGTAGGTAATCAATTAATTAAACGTGTTGTTAGTGTTAGAGATGCTTTTCCTGTTCCTAACGATAATATGTTTGCAGAAGATTATGATATGTTTGCTGAACGTCGTATGTTGACTAAACAGCAAATTATAGATGAATTTTATGAATATCTTTCTGAAAAAGAACGTGAGGCTCTTGATACATATTATCAATATAGTGCTACTACTTCTAGCGATAAAGCACTTTTAAATTGGGATAAATATATGTATTATTTTGGTGATATATGTAGTAAATTTAATAAAGATGATTTGCAACATATTAAGAACACTAATATAATGGCTCGTGATGCCAATAATGGTTTATTTGAAGTTTGGCATACTGTTTGGAGAGGTGAAATAAAAGAAGGTATTCTTACATATAGTAATGGAGCATTTATTACAACAAGAATTGTTGATGAAACTTATCAGCTTAACCCTGCTAGTGGTGATATTAGTATTGAATGGGTGTGGCGTCCACAAGTTTATGAGAGCGTTAGAATTGGTTCTCGTGCTACAAGCATATATCCTTATAAGGCTCGTCCTATTGCTTATAATAGGAATGGCAAACTTCCTTATAATGGTATTGCAGAACTTTTGCCGGGTTTTGGAAGATTTAGTGTTGTAGATACAGTTATTCCTTATCAAGTATTTCGTAATATAGTTTCTTATCATAGAGAAATGGCTATTGCTAAAAATAAGATGAATGTTCTTATGATTGCTAAGTCTCTTCTTGGTAAAAAACCTGCTGAAACTATATATCGTATGGCTGCTGATGGAGTGCTTTATATTGATGATGAAGATGACGCTAACCTTGTTAAAGCACAAAGTGTTCGTTATCTTGAAAGTCGTATGAATAATTATATTACTGAACTTGGGCAACTTATTCAAGAGATTGAACAGACTGCTAAAATGGAATGTGATATGACTCCACAACGTTATGGAGAAATTGCTAATAGTGCTGGTAAAGGAGTTACTGATGAAGCAGTTATTCGTGGAAGTATGGGTTCTGTTATTATTGAATTTATATTTGATAAAATGAGAGAACGAGATTATCAAGCTGAAATGGACTATACTAAACTTGCTTGGATTGATGGTCTTAATACTTCTTATAAAACTAAAGATGGTGATATTAGATATTTAAGTCTTGATGTTAATAGTCATATATTTGCTAATTATATTGTTACTTGTAAAACTTCTGTTAAAGAACGTGAGAAACTTGCACAATATAAACAACTTGCATTTAGTGCTGCTCAGAATGGTAATATGGATATGGCTAATGCTGCTATACGTGGAGATAATGTTGCTCAAATTAGTAAACTTATTGATAAGTATCAAAATATTCAACGTGAGCATGAACTTGATGTTGAACGTGTTTCTCAACAAACAGAACAACTTCGTCAAGAATTTGAACTTGCTAAGATTGATAGAAAAGCAGAACAAGATAGAGAAACAATTAGAGTTGAAAAATATCTTGATGGTCAGATTGAAGCTATGAAAGCAAATGCTAATATTATGAGTTTTGATAATGGTCTTAGTAATGCTGAAAAGGGTCAAGCTGAAGAACGTATGGAAAATGCTAGACTTAATCTTGAACGTAGTAAACTTAGTTTAGATACTCAAAAGACTTCTGTTGAAGCACAACTTAAAGAAAAAGAATTAGCTGTTAAACTTAAAGAAAGTGATGATAAAGTCAAGATTGCAAAAACGAATAAAAATCGTTATGATAGTAAAAGTAAATAATCGGTTGTACTTCTAAATTTTGTTCATAATAGGGCTGGACTTGCTTGTGAAAGTAGGTTCAGCCCATTTTCATTTTTATTTACATCACATGAGCCATTTTAAGTTCATTTTAAGCACTTTATTTATTTCGTGATAGATTGATCATTATGATAAAATTTGATTCATACACGGCTTCTCTGAAAGCGACAGGCTAGGTTATCAGTAATAAATATCCTAGTCAGCAATAGTATGCTAGTCGGCAAATCGGCTTAAAGGTGAACATATTTTAACGATACAAGTAAAATTCGTATTATTATTATAGTTTATATTTGTGATATAGTAATTAATTAAAAACAAAGAATTATGCCTAATTTTGATAGTTTTGGTTTTAATGGTGAAACATCTAATGGTGATGGAAAACCTACTGACGACATGACAGACCTTGATACAGGTAAAACAGGGCAGTTAGATGCTGATGGTAATCCTATTGATGATATTACTAATAATGGTAATGGAGATGGGAATAGTGATTCTAATGTTAATAAAGATAACCAATCTCCATCCTCCACGGGGGGTAAGCCTAATGACAAAGCGAATGACGCTGATGCTGAACATGGTTTAGAAGAAGGTACTATTATCGAAGATGGAGATAATAAATATACTGTTGATAAAGACGGTAATCTTATTGACGATAAAGGTAATATCTTTAAAGCTAAAAATGAAGTTGCTGCTTATCTTAAAGAATTTGAAGTAGAAGATACTAAAGAAGAAAATACTATTGATGTTAAATCAATTCAAGAACTTGTAGGTGTTTCTGTTACTTCAGAAGATGGTAAACCAGTTGCTTTTGATAATACTCCTCAAGGAGTTGCAAGTTATATTCAATCCGTTATTGATTTAAAACGTGACGAATTTGCTAAAGCTGGTGTTAATAAGTTATTTGAAGATTATCCTATTGTTAGTGATTTTCTTAATTATTATGTTGCAAATGGTAATTCATTTGAAGGCTTTGGTGAACTTCGAGATAGAAGCGGTATTGAAGTAGATGAAAATAATGTAAGTCAACAAGAAGCTATTGTTCGTGAGGCGTTTAAGGAATTTAATCGTCGTGGTAATGTTGATAAGTATATTCAATATCTTAAAGATAGTAATGAACTTTTCAATGTTGCTAAAGAAGAACTTGAGGCTCTTCAGAAAGCTGATAACGAAATGCGTGAAGCTAATGCTAAAGAGGCTATGCGAGTTAAAGAAGAAGAAGAGAAACAACTTGTGGAATTTTGGAATGGAGTTAAAGAATGTATTGATAAACGACAAATTGCTGGTTATCGTATTCCTGAAACTGTTATTATTGAACGTAATGGAAAACAAATTTCTACTACTCCAGAAGATTTCTTCAATTATGTTTATCAAGTTGATGATAAAGGACTTTCTCGTTATGAAAATGATTTAATGAAGTTATCTCCTGCTGAAAGACGCGATGAAGAACTGCTTAAGGCTTGGCTTAAATATATAGGTAAAGGTTATGATAGTTTGATAGAAATGGCTGTTTCTGATAAAGAAGCTAAAAAGTTGAAACTTACTGCTAGTCAACGTAAAACTACAAAAGGAGCTATTAAAATAACTAAACCTAACAGTAAAAAAGATGCTCTGAAAGATGAGCGTTTTGGTTATTAACATAATAGTAAATTTGTAGATGAAAACATTACGTGTTATTGGACAAACTCGTTATGAAGATAGAGGTTATTCTAATGAAGAATCAATTGCTTATCTTCAACTTCAAAAGCCAGAAGAAATTAATAGTTTTCTGACTTATAATTATGGTATGGATGATGACCGTTTTCCTTTAAGTTTTATTACTGAAGGTCAAGGTAGTCGTGGTATTAAAGATGTTGCTACTGTACAATGGACTTGGAAAACTATGGGTCGTATGCATTTTACAGACTTTGTAACTTACTTTAATACTGCTGTTACTAAACCCGGTCAAAATGGTAGTGAATTTGAAGTTCATTTCTCTACTCATTGGTTTATTGAACAACATGGTCTTACTGCTCCCGATGGTGTTACTCAAGTTCGTATTCAGAAAGACTTAGGTGAATCTGCTTATGGTTATGCTTATCTTTTGAAACTTACTTCTCCTAATCCTGATGCTTATGTTGACCCTCAATGGTTGGCTAAAGGTATGTATTGGGCAATGAGTGCTCCTACTGTTTCTGAATCTTATTCTAAAGGTAACAGAAGCAATACTATGGGTCCTGCTGGAATGACTTCTCAACTTGAGTTTTATCGTTATTCTAAAGAAATAGCTGGTAATCTTGCTAATGTTGTTACTCAATATCAATTCCAAAATGATAATGGTGGTACTTCTAATCTTTGGATTAACGAAGAGATGCGGCAGTTCAACTTGCACATGAGAGTAATGAACGAAGAACGTTTGTGGAAGTCTGAATATAACCGTTTACCTGATGGTACTATTTCTTTGAAAGACCATGATAATGGTAAACCTATTCCTCGTACTGCTGGTATGTTAGAAATTTGTCGTGAATCTAACTACGATACCTATGGTGAAGTTCTGACTCTTAACAAACTTGAACGTACAATCGGTGATGTTCTTGACCGTGATACTCAAGATGGCGATAAGAATGTGGCTCTTATGGGCGGTAAAGGATTTATTCGTGACTTTGAAATGGCTATCAGAACTGATGCTAAAGAAAACGGATTTATTACTCCTCTTGGTGAAAAGATGATTCAAGATAATGGTGATGGTCTTTCTTATGGACGTTACTTTAATAAGTATAAAACTCCAGATGGATATATCATTACTGTTATTCATAATGCTTATTTCGATAAGGGTACTGATGCTGAAGCTGCTAAGAAAAATGGTATGATTCATCCTACTACTGGCTTGCCTATTACTTCTCATCAAGCTGCTCTGATTGATATGAGTAATTATAAAGGTAATCAGAATGTTCGTATAGTACGTCAAAAAGGACAGGCTTATAAAGCTAAAGTTATCGAAGGTATGACTGATATTCCTGCTTGCTGGGGATTGCCTAATACTAATCATGCAGCTACTGAAATTGATATGGCTCGTTATGAAGTTAAAGGCTCTATTGGTTTGCAGGTAGATAATACTACTAAGATGTTCTTATTGAAATGTGTATTATAATCATTTAAAAGAAGCTATTTAAGATATGGATTTTAACAAAGTAAATGAAGCTAATAAAGCAGGAGAAAATACTCCTGCTGCTTCTAATATAAATACAGATAAACAGGTTATACCCCCCGTGGAGGATGGAGTAGATAAACAGCCTACTAATACAGTAGGATTTAGAGATGAAAGTCTTGATGAACCTTATACTGAAAAACGAACTATTACTATTAGTTTAGTTACTAATTATTCATTATATCGTAGAGTTAATGATAAAACATTACCTAAACGAATGGATAAGATTGGTAGTTGTGTTCGTAGTTCTCGTACTCTTTCTTCTAATAAAGGTGAGATTGAATCTTATTTTCCTGCTTTAATTGGTCTTGCTCCTAATAATGAAAACTTTATTTCACGGGTTAAGGCTTATCTTAATAATATTAGTGTTTCAGTTGATGAACTAGGTAAGACTTTTGATATTTCTTTCTTTTGGAATCGTAAACGAGATTATCTTCGTTTTAAAGCCGAAGAAGAAGCTATTGAAACTGCTTATATGAATAGTGACCGTAAAGGAGTTAAAGAACTTAGAGAAGCTCTTGAAGCTAAAATTACTAAGTTAAATCTTCTTGAAAGTGAAAAGTATAAATATGGTTATCCTATTGTTCTTGATGATTATCTAATTTATCGTCATTGTTTATTATATAAAGATGTAGCTAAAGATATTGCTCTTATTAATTCTGACCCAGCTATTAGATTTTATTTTAAAGATGACCAAAGAGAAGCTGAGCGTCTTGCTAAACATCGTCAGGAAATTAATTCTGCTAAAGGTAATTATGTTAAACTTCTCACGAATAGTGATTTATTTGATGCTGTATTTATTCAATACTGTGTTGCCAATAATATTAATATTCCTAACGGTATGGCTATGGATATTGTTGATAAACAAACTCATCTTGATAAATTTAGTACAAATGAACCTGCTAAGTTTAATAAACTTTGCAATGATAAAGATATTACTATTAAATCTTTAATTGAGGTTCTTATTTCTCGTGGAGAATTTATCAGAGCAATTCATAATCAGAATATTACTACTCCTGATGGTGAGTTCATTGGTGCTAATGTTAAAGAAGCTGTTACATGGTTTAAAAATCCTACTAATAGTGCTCTTGTTAGTGCTTATAAAAATAAACTTAAAAACATTTGATTATGAACATTGGGGAGATGCACGTGACGTTCAGAGAACTGGCACAACAGATGGGTATGCAGACCGTTCGTGCTATTCTCATGGAAGATATAGATATTTGTCTTAATGCTGCTATAATTGAAAAAGCTAGAAATGTAATAGTAGAAAACGTTGGACCTGTTCCTTATAATGATAAGGTTGCTCGACAAAATGCTTCTATTAGTCCTGTTAATGCTCTTAGAACTTTATACACAGCGGGTACTGTTAACGGCGGAGATATTACAGGTGGTGGAACAGAAGTTGACCCTTATAAAATTAATATTGATAGCGACGGAATAATGCTATATACAGGCTTTCAAGTTAGTTATAACGGCAGGACAATTTATGATTGCAGAATTATTGAAGCTGAAGATTTAGGTCAAACGCTAAGAGACTTCTGTAATCGTGCTGCGAAAGATGCTCCGATAGTTACTATATTTGGTGATGAATCTGGTATTAATGTTAATATATATACTGGACGTAATAATACAGTTAAACCTCAATTAGTTAAATATCTTTATATCAAAGAACCTGCTAAAGTTAAATTTGATGAAGATAGAGAAGAAGATTGGGTTAATTGTGATTTACCTCCTTATTTACATATGGAAATAGTTATGCGTGCAGTACAGATTTATCTTGCTAGTATTGGTGCTACTTCTAATGGGGCTGATAAACAAAGTTAAACTCTAAATTAAATTAAAAATGAGACAGTTTTTGTTAGCGGGCAATGTCGCTTATGGAGAGAACTTACCTCTTGCTGCTGGAGCGGTTGCTTTTACTTATCTTGCTAATGGCGAGGAAACTATTGACGCTGACGGTACTAAGATTACCGATAAGTTTTACATTAATCTTGGTCGTGAAGCAAATGGTCCAGTAGTTCTTCCAGCTTATAAGAAACATCTTACTTTTGTTAAAGGTACTTATCAAGCTGCTACTACTTTCTCTGCTAATCTTACTATCGGAGATGTAAATGCTTATTCTGATTATTCTATTATGATTGTGAAAAAAGGATTAAAGTTCAATGAACGTAATCGTTGGACTGCTACCATTCATACTGGTCTTAATCCTATTGCTAATGATGTAGCAAAGAAATTAGCTAACCAAATTAATAATAATACTGTTGGACATGGTATTAAAGCATCTGTTACTAATGCTAAAATCACTCTAACTGCTGAGTCTAAAGGTATTGATTATGAAATTCTTGGGGCTGATGAATTAATGGGTATAGCTGTTACAGTTGCAACTCACGGTTTACCTGCTTATGGTGACGCTGCTTATATTACTGATTTAGCTAATAAGGCTGCCGCTGATGCAGGTATTGAATATACTTACCGTGATACTTATACTGAACTGTATCCTGCATATCCTATTAATCCTTTGAAGCAACCTGATAGTGCAGATGCTGGATATATTATCTTTACTCTTCGTTTTGCTGTTCCACGTGAAATGAAAACTAGAGATGAAGTTGTTCATCAGATTGTACAAATAGCGTTTCCTACTGGGGCTGCTGCTATTGCAACTGTTGAAACTATCCTTAAAGCTATTGCTACTGAAGAAAAAGCATAACCTATTACCCGACTCGATTAGGTAAATATTAGGTAATATTAATCGAATAGGGGCTATTGGTATTAGCATTAGTGTTGATACTGATAGTCCCTATTCTTGTATCTGTAAAAATGGAATTAATTCAAAATGCCTTTGAACAAGGTCTTATTCCGGGTATTGTTATTGTTATTTATCTTATAATTAATAAGATAATTGATAATAATAAAAGAGATCCTTTAGATGATATTGCTAAACTTCTTAATATAGTTACTAAAGATATTATTGAAAAAGATAGAGAAAAATCTAAAGCTGTTGTTTCTATTGCTATAAATAATGCAGTATCAGAATGTACAAAATTTGTTGCTTCAACTATTATTACTAATAATGTCGATAGTAATCGTGACCAAATAGAATATAATGCTAGACACTTAGTTAATAGTGTTTATTACGATACTTATTCTAAACTTAATATGTATCGTGGAGATGAAGATTATCTTAGTCATTATATGAAAGAAGAATGGAAAGAAGATATTTATAGCGATATTATAAATATTGTCTATAATAAAAATCTTAATTCTAATCAACGTATTCTTGCGTTTAATAAACGTATTGATATTAGAGTTAATGATTATACTGCTTATATTATTAATAAAGCATTTAAATAAGATGATATTATGATAAGAGGTTATATTAGTAATCCAAAACAGCTATCGAAAGAGATGCAATTGCGTATTGCAAGTATGGCTGAAAAACAGGTGAGAATAGCAGAATTAGGCTTCCCATTGAACGAAAAAAATTGGTGCAAACTAACACAAGGGCAAATTTTAATTCAATCGCTAGAAGCCTTAGAATTGCTTTCTGATGAGCAACAAAAATCAATTATTAATTCATACAATAACTTGATGCTAGAATGAGTGAACAAATAGATGATAATTATGTTAATGGTGTCTATGTAAAAGCTGATGGAACTGAACAAGTTGAGATTAATCCTCAATATGTTTATATGACTGTTCCTAGCAAATATGTTTGTGTTTATCATAAACTATTAGTTCTTATGGCACAATATGGACTTGATATGCTTAATGATTGTTCTGCTACTTGTAAAGGTAATAATAAAAATATTGTTACTTGTTGGAATATGTTTCAATCTGCTATGGCGGCATATCAACTTGGTCAAGATAAACTTGCCGAAACTCTTCTTAAATATATTAAAGGTCAACTTAATATTATTTATGAAGGTAGTGAACAAGTTCAGTATAGTGGTTCTATTACACTTCCTGTTGATGAAGAAGGTAAAATTCATGCAATAGTTAGTTGTGGAGATGCTCCTAAATTTTATGTTGACCCTGAAACTGGTAAACTTTGGGAGAAGAAAGAAGAAGGCAAAGAATATAATGAAACTTATAGTCTTAGTGATGCTGATTATGATAATGAATAATGTGAATGTGTCCATCCTCCACGGGGGGTCTACACTATGAATTTAGTAAACCTAGAGAACGTATGAAAACAATAGAAGAAGAACTTGGTAAAGTTAGTCTTACTTGTAATGGTCAATGGAATGATAGACCTTATGAAAGATTATGTATAGTTCATGACGGTTTCTATGCTAGCTATATATCTCGTAAAGCTGTTCCTGCTGGTATTCCTTTATCTAATGAAGAATATTGGCAGCCTATTGCTAAACTTCGAGAAGATTTAGTTATTGATTATGAAACTTTCAAGAAAGAAATACTAGAACTTATTGCTGTTGTTCAAAGAGGTCTTAAAGCTGCTAGAATTGTAGTATCTACAATGGAAGATAGAGATGCTCTTACTTGGGAACAGATTGGAGTAGGTTGTGAAGTTTATGTTATTGAAACTAAAAAGAGCTATATTCTTGATGAAATAACTCCTGTTACTAATGCAAAGAAATGGCATCTTGAAGCTGATTCTGAAATTGGTTCTAAATTTGTAGAATCATTTAGTGGTATGTTTCCAAGAGCGATTGCAGAACGTGCAGTTGCTGATGAATTTGGTATTAATATTCAAGATAATTATCTTCGTCGTAATGTTGTAGTTAATTATATGGCACAAGTACTTAAACAGTATTTTGAAGATAATGCTGTTCAAATACTTGAAGGTCAGATTACTCCTGAAATGCTTAGTGAATCTGTTAAACAAATGTTTACTGCTTCACAGATTACTAATGCAGCTGATGAAGAAGATTTAACAGTTGTTGATAATCTTCTTAAATTTGCAGATAAAGATTATAATACAAATGATTATAGCGGAAAGGCTCGTAAATATCTTCGTAAGAATATGATTAGTGGTGTTAATACTCTTACTCAAGATATGATTAACGAGCCTAATACTATTTATATACTTCAATATGATTATTGCTTAGCTGGACAAACTATTGAACTTCCAGATAATAGTATTATTCTTTGGAGAGGTGGTAGAATGTATGATGGTGCAGTTAAACTAAATCAATGTAGATTACTTAGCAATTATCGTCAAGAAGATATGTTTGATAAAGAATCTATATCTCTTGATGGAAATTGGGCTGTTGGTCAAATACTTTATCATCCACTTGATTTAGGTGAAGATAATAAACAAGTTGAAATTGTTGGTTGGGGCGGTTCTTATACTAATGATTTTTATTGGTTTTGGGATGGTGAGAAATGGGTAAGTATGGGTTTTGATTTATCTGTATATCTTACTCGTGCTGAATTTGAAGCTTTCTTAGAGAAGTTAAGAGAAGAGATGGAAAAGTTTTATGCTTGGCTTCTTGCAGAACTTAAAAAGATTAATGACCATCTTAAAATTCATGACCAACAAATATCTGAATTACAACAAGATATAACTGATATTAATACTAGAATTAATAATCTTATTACTGAATATAATGCTAAGTTTGAAGATATTTATAATAAGATTGGAGATTTAAATAGTAATATAGAAGGTAGTATTAATAATCTTGAGCAATATATTAATAATAAGATTGAAGATATTCTTAATAAAATAAACCAAAATGGTAGTAATATTAGTAATGAGTATAAACAGTATTTTGAAAGTAATTATGTATCAATGTTTAAAAATAAGATTAAAGCTGGTACTAATATTACTTTTGTTGAAAATAATGATGGTACTATTACTATTAATGCTGCTGGTGGAGGTTCTGGCGGAGGTGGATTAACCGAAGAAGAAGTAAGAAATATTGTTAATTCTATGCTTAATAATTATTATACTAAGCAAGAAATTAATGATATTATTGCTGGTCTTGAAGGAGGTGGTGGTTCTGGTGGAGATGGCACCCATAATGTCATGTCTGTTACTCAACTTGGTGAAGCTAGAACAGGTAAATATCTTGTTATGAATAAATTTGCAGATAGTGAAACTAAACCTAGTAGACTTGATGTAGATTTTAATTCTCTTTATACTGATATTAAAAATAAATTAGTTGGAGAAGGATTTGGGCAAGGTGGTGGAAGTGGACAAGGTGGTGGAGTTGCTGCTAGTCAAATTCAAGCTTGGATTGCTGCCGTTGTTCCTATTGGTTCTATTATGCTTTGGGATACTTCAACTCCTCCTAATGGTTGGGAAGTTTATACTGCTGCACAAGGACGTTTTGTTATGGGTTATATACCTAATGGTATTAATATTTATAATAATCCTAAACAAGGAAATCTTGATTGGAAAACAGTTCTTGAAAATATTAAAGATACTTATGACCCTGCTGCTCCAGGTCGTAATGTAAGTGCATATACGTTTTATATTGGTGGTACTGATTTACCTCTACATCAACATGCTGTTGCTGTTGGTAAAACTAAATCCGGTGATAATAACCATCAAGTTATAGCACCTAGTAACTGGAGATTTATATCAGGTGATTTAAATGGTGATGTTAAAAATGGTTATCCTTATGGTACTGATAGAAATAGACTTGATAATCTTGGCATTAATCGTTCTACTAATTGGTATATGACTGGACCTAATATTAGCAATACTGGTGAAATGACTTGGAGTCAAATAAGTGGTAATAGATGGACAGGTGATTATCTTGCTATTAATAAACTTATGCCTACTATTGCTTTGCATTATATTAAACGTGTTTCTAATCCGTGGTAATTATGGCTGAAGAAGAAAATGTTTTTGTTGGTACTAATTGTCAATCTTTTGACCCTAGTAAAGTTCAGTGTGATAAAGAGGGCAATATGCCAATTCATATACTAGATAAGTATTGTGAAGAAAATGATACTAGGTATGAAATATATCCTTTAACTGTTATACAAGCTATATTTGATGGTTTAACTGGTACTAGGCTTGATAGAATACTTGCTGCTTGTAATAGTGTTTATTTAACTTGGGAAGGTACTTTTGCTGATACTGTTAATAAACTTGATAAAATTTATCGTCGTAAAGGATATATTATTACTTATCGTGATGCAACTAATATTAATTGGACACAACGATATAATAGTGATGATATTAGTGATGCTGCTTGGACTAATCCAGATAATTGGGAGGGATGGTCTTTTGATACTGTTATTAAAGATTTGTCTGAAGCTCTTGAAGAAATATTTACTAATATAGGTGATTATAAAGATTTTCTTGATGTTATTACTAGTTTTATTAACGAGTTTGTTATAAATGTATTTAACAATCTTAATAATTATCCTGAACTAGTTAATATTATTAAGAATAGTACAATTGAAAGTTTACCTATTATTGTTAAAGACATATTCAATAATATTAATGATTATCCTGAACTTAAAGAGATATTTAATCAATATATTAAACAATGGACTGAAACCATCTTTAATAATATTTCTTCTTATCCTGCTCTTAGTCAATTTATTACTAATGCTATTAATTCTCATGTAGAAACTACTATTAATAATATATTTGATAATATTGATAGTTATCCTAATATTAAGAATCTTATTATTAATAATACTGTTGATAAAGTAGTTGATATATTTAAGAATATAGGTCAATATCCAGAATTACAGGAAGCTATACAGAATAATATTAATGAACGCGTTAACTATATATTTAATAATATTAATAATTATCCTGAACTTATTGGTATTCTTTCTGATTTAGTTTGTAATTGTGTTAAGAATGTATTTGCTAATATTAATAATTATCCTGCTCTTGTTACATGTATTAATAATGCTGTAAACAGTAGAACTGAATATATATTTAATAATATTGATAGATTTCCTATTCTTAAGAATCTTATTGAAACTAAAGTAGAAGCTAGAGTTACTTATATATTTGAACATATTAATAATTTTACTGAACTACTTAATGTTATTAAAGGTAATATAGAAAATATCTTTGATAATATTGATAATCATCCTAATCTTAAAGTTGCTATTGAGAATAAGGTTGAATCTACAGTTGAACATATCCTTAATAATATAGATAATTATCCTATTATTAAAGAGAAGATTACTCAATTCTGTAATGAAGCTATTGAAGCTAAACGTGGTGTAGCAAATGGTATTGCTAGTCTTGATGGAGATGGTAAAGTTCCAGCAAGTCAATTACCTAGTTATGTTGATGATGTTCTTGAAGGATATTATGTTGATGAAACTCATTTTGCTGAGAAATATATAGAAGATGCTCCTGTATATTATACTCCTGAAAAAGGTAAGATTTATGTTGATATAAGCGAAGATACTGAATATAGTGGTAAAACTTATCGTTGGTCTGGAACTAAATATGCAGTTATATCTGAAACTTTAGCTTTAGGTGAAGTTACAGGTACTGCTTATGATGGTGGTAAAGGTAAGAAAACTACTGATATTGTCAATAGTTTATCTAATGAACTTGTTAGTAGACTAGATAGAGTTGAACAAACAGCAGAAGGACTTAAAATTATATATAGTAAATCTATTAAAAATAATGATACAAATCTATATAATACTCCATCTCCTGTTGGTCTTGTTTTAAATAATGCTAGTAAAACTGCTAATGGTAGTATGTCTGCTGCTGATAAAGTTAAACTTGATGAAACTTTACCTAATCAAATTACTAAACTTAGTAATAATGTTTATACTAAAGAAGAAATTAATAATAAGTTTGATAATGTACCAACAGTAGAAAATACTTATACTAAAGCTGAAGTTGATAAAGCTATTGCTGATGCTATTAAAGCTTTAATTCCTGCTGGTTATGAACTTGTTATTAAAAAGAAAACAACTTAATATTAATCATGGTGGTACTGAATAAGTGCCACCATTTAAAGTTTATAAAGTTATGCAAGATATTAATCAACAATTATATGAAAATAAAAGTACACCTGAAGGATTTATTCCTGTTTATGGTGTAGTTGTTACTGTTCCTACTGGAGTATATACTAGTGGACAAAAGGAATTTACTTGTGATAAAACTTTTGACGAAGTAAAAGAAATATTATTAAAAGGTGGGGGCATTATTGCTATTGATAATAACAATAGTAGAATTAATTTTGATAGAATTGCTATAGGCAAAAATGATATTAGTGCTACAATTACTTATTTTTCTGATGGTGGAATTAATAAAATTGATTTAAGTTGGAATAAAGGTATAGCTAGAGTTGGTGGTGAAGAAACTAAAAGTATTAATACTTTTGTAGTTATAAATGGTAATTCAATTATTAAATCTTATGATATTGGAAGTATTACTATATTATTAACAAATAGTGGTAGTAAAGAAGAAGTATTAGCTGCTATTAATTCTATTTTTACTAATTTTGCTGGATTTGTTACAGCTATTGGTAAACCTAATTCTGTATTTCATAATGGTAAGTATGGTAAATTTAATGTTAGATATACAGATAATATTATAATTATTCAATGGAGTAATGCTAATGCAATTCATCATGTTGCTTTATCAGAGGATGGTTCTTATGTTTATAATACTATTCAAATAGTTGACCAAACTCTTTATAGATTATCTGCTCTTACTATTGAGCCAATAGTTAATCCTAAAATATGGATTGGTACTGCTATTCAATATGCAGCTATTGCACAAAAAGATAACAATACTACTTATATAGTTAAATCAGACGCTTAAGTTATGGCTATATATCAAGGAGATATTGGAATACATGATATTAAACTTGGTAGTATAAATGTATTTGAAATATATCAAGGTTCTAAACTTGTTTATCCAGAGAATACTGAAATTACTATTACGTTTAAATTAAATGTTTCCGGAACTGTTACTATTAATGGTTATACTCCTGTTATAAGTGAAAATAATACTAAATTTGTATTTACTATTCCTGTTAAGACTGATTATACTGCTAATATTACTGCTGAACATTATAAATCTCAAACTATTAGTGGTAACAGTGGTTATTTACCTATAACTCATAATGTAGAATTAGAATGGGAACAAAGATTTATTTCTTATACTGTTACTTTTCCTACTGATGGAGTTAAAGTTTTATTTGATGGAATAGAAAAAGGAGTTATAACTAATGGTAAGTTAGTTGTATTAATTGATGATACAGAAGCTAAAGATAGTTATACTGTTACGTTTAAAGGTAGTAAAGCTAGTATATATGATACTAGTACATTAACAGTAGTTGATAGTTCTATTGCTAATACTGGTGGTGTTTATGATTTAAAACTTCCTACTAGTTCTGTTAAGAGTGGATATAAGAGAACTGATTATGCATCCTCCACGGGGAGTATAACCAAGGGTTCTACTTATGCTGGAACTTGGATTGAAACTGTTGTTACTCTTACTGCTAGCTTTACTAGTTCTACTACTTTAGGTAGTATAAGTAATAATGTATTAACTATACCTAATAATGAATCTACTAATGCTAAAAGTGGAACTTTAACTGTTATATTTACTTTAGAGAATAGTCAGACTAAACAAGCTAGTGGTGCTTTAAATCAAGCTGCTGGTGCTAAAGTTTATACCGATTGGGTACTAGATTTACAAACTGATGGAACTAGTGTTGAAGCTAAAGGTGGTACTAGAACAGTTACAGCTAATATTGCTCGTAGAACTTATAAATGGAATAACACTGGTACTGTTTATAGTGAAACTGCTACTCCTACTCTTAGTATTAGTGGTAGTGCTAGTCTTAGTGGAAATCAAATAAAATTTACATCAAATGAAAGCGTTTCAGCCCGTTCAGCAACACTTACAGCTAGTTATGTAGGATTGTCCAAAACGGTTACGATAACGCAGCAGGCAGGCGCAAAAGTGTATTCAGCGTGGTCTGCTTGGACTGTTTCTATCTCGGCAAGCACGCAAACGATAGCTGCAAGTGGTGGTTCATCTACGATAACTACTAATGCTAGTCGTTCTCGTACTTGGACTTGGAATGGAGTTGGTACTACACATACTGATACAGAAACTGCTACACCTACACTTAGTGGTAGTGCTGGTGGATTTACTTTAAGTGGTAAAACTGTTACTGCTAGTAACAATACTACAACAAATAGTCGTAGTATAACTATTACTGCTACTAGCAATAGTGTTTCTAAATCTATTACTATAACACAATCAGCTGGAGCTAAAGTTTATGGTAATTGGTCTGCTTGGACTGTTAATATTAGTGCTGATAAAACTAGTATTGGTGCAACAGGTGGAACAGCTACTGTGTCAACTAGTGCTAGTAGAACTAGAAGTTATACATGGAATGGTGTTGCTGGTTCTGGTGGTACAGAAACTGGAAATGGAAGTCCTACATTAAGTAAAGTTAGTGGTACAGGTAATTGGACTAGTCCTAAAGTTACTTATGGAAATAATACTAGTACAAGTGGTAAATCAACTGTTATTCGTGCTACTATTGATTCAACTACTAAAGATATAACTATTAGCCAATCTGCTGGGGCTAAACAATATAGTGCTTGGTCTGCATGGACAGTTAATATTTCTAATAGTGGAAATGTTGCTGCTAGTGGAGGTAGTTCAAATATAACTACTTCTGCAAGTAGAACAAGAACTTGGACATGGAACGGAGTTAGCGGAAGTGGTGGAACTGAAACAGGAACTGGAACTCCTACTCTTAGTAAAATTAGTGGTGCTGGTTCTTTTGCTAGTAATAAAGTAACTTATAATAATAATACTTCTACAAGTGCTAGAAGTACAGTTATTAGAGCCACAATGGATTCTGTAACTAAAGATACTACTGTAACTCAAAATGCTGGTTCTAAAACTTATAGTAGTTGGGGAGCATGGTCTATTGGTTTAAGCGCTAATGTAACAACTATCGCTGCTGCTGGTGGAAATGCTACATTATCTACTTCTGCTACTAGAAGTCGTACTTGGCAATGGAATGGTACAGGAACAACTTATACTGAAAATGCTAGTGGAGCCCCTACATTAAGTAAAGTTAATGGTACAGCTTCTTTAAGTGGTTCTACTGTTAGTTATGGAAATAACACTTCTACTAGTTCTCGTAGTTCTGTATTTAGAGCAACAATAGATAGTGCAACTAAAGATATAACTATTAGTCAATCTGCTGGGGCTAAAGTTTATGGTAATTGGTCTGGTTGGATAGTAACTTGTAGCGCTAGTAGTTATAAAGTTTGGGCAGGAGGTGATTCAGTAACTATTTATAGTAATGCTTCAAGAAATAGAACATGGACTTGGAATGGTGTTGCAGGTTCTGGTGGCACTGAGTCTGATAGTGATACTCCTACTATTTCTGTTACAAGTGGTGTTGGAGTTTTAAGTGGTAATACTTTAACTTTTAGTAATAACACATCTCCTGATGCTAGAACAACTAGAGTTACTGCTAATTATAATGGAGTTACTGATTATTGTGATGTTATGCAATATGGCGGTAATAAAGTTACTGGAAGTTGGACATCTTGGCAAGTAACTATATCTGCTAGTCCTATGAATATTGCTGCTAGTGGTGGTAGTTCTACTATTACTTGTAGTGCTGCTCGTACTAGAAATTATACTTGGAATGGAGTGGGTACTACTTATACTGAAACTGAAAATGGTAGTCCAACTTTAAGTAAATCTGGAGATGGTACATTAAGTGGTACTACTAGTGGAAGTAAACTTACTTATGATAATAGAACTACTACAATAAGTAGAAGTACAACTGTTACTGCAACTTATAGTGGAGTTAGTAAATCTATTAATGTTACACAATCTGCTGGTGCTAAGTCTTATGATGCTAAAGTATATCATACTAAATATTATGGTACTAATCCTGATGGAAGTGGATTAGATTTTACAGGTTATCCTTATACTAATGAAATTGATACAGTTGCTGATGCTAATACTATATCTATAAATGTTTATTATAGTTTATATACAACTCAACGTTGGGCTTGGAATGGTGTTGCTGGTTCAGGCGGAATTGAAGTTGTATATTATAATTCGGATGATGTAAATGTAACAAATAAAGCTAATTGTGATGTATCTGTTACAAATGCTCTTAATTATGCTAACATGATTATAATAACATTTAAACTTTCTGCAAATAATTCTGATACAGCAAGAGAATATAAAATTGAATGGAATTGGTTAAATCATAATATTATTACAAAAGGAACACAAAGAGCAAATCCCATGCGTGGTAGACTTGTTATTAAAAATGATTATTTTACTAGTCAAAATATTGCATTACCTATTTATTTAGATAGTGAAAATGTAGATGTAATATATAAAGGAGAAGCAAGTTATAATGATATTAAGAAAACTCCTATTAGTGTTTATGTATATATTCCTACTAATATTTCTATAATGAACGCTGGTAAATTGCAATTTTGGTTTGAAAATAAAGATGGTGGTATCAGTAAATATACTTGTACTTTAAGTAGTGTTAGTACACCTTCAAATAATGTTTCTGTATCTAATAATGATAATATTATTAGTGTTACTGCTAATACAACTACTTCTTTATTTACTGTATTATGCCAATTTACTATGACTTCTAATAGTACAGTATTTAATGTAAGAGTTTCACTTGAACCATGATGAAAATACTATTTAATATAACAATATTACTAATGCTTATATTGTTTATTTACTTATTAAAATTATTTATATTAATCACATAATTATGAACAATAAACAACTATATGAAAAACTAGGTCAGAATAGTTATGATAAAGTATTTCCTATTACTTATCTTCAAAATATTCTTGACAAAGATACAAATAATGATTTAACTGTTGTTCTTTCTAGGTTTAATCATTTATGGATTCCATATCAAGGAACTAGAGTTAATACTCGTAAAGCTGTTCCTGCTATTTTTAGGCGTAATAGTCTTACTATTAGTTATTATGATGCTGAACATAATGTATCTATAACTGAAAGTTATATAGGTAGTAATCTTCAAGCTGGTGTTGAAGCTAGTTGGGTTTCTGATGATAATTGGACTAAAATTCTTAGTGAAAAATATCTTGAAGAGAATGGTGCTAAGATTCCAATTGCTGATGGTACTATTGATTGGGATATGCTTAATGAAGCTCTTAAACAAATGATTGCAGGAGATGGTAAAGTTAATATTATTAATTATCCTGATGAAGAAGATATTACTATAAGATTAAGTCCGGGTTGTTGTAATGTTAATCGTCTTAGTCTTAAAGATAGACCTTATGAGCCTGAATATAAAAGTGGTAAAGGATATAAAATAGTTCGCAAGGTCTTACTCCCCGTGGAGGATGATGCTAGTAATGCAGAACAGTTTTTATTTGATGGTTTTCTTGATGATACTTATTGTGAACAATATGGTCAAATAATTCTTAATACTGATAAATATGAAGTTATTAGAACAGATTTAGGTAATACTGCTGGTATTTATTATGATACTTATCATAAATTATTTGTTCTTAGAGTTAAGACTGTTCATGATGGAGTTGGATTTTATAATTATTATACTAGATGGACGATTGTAGAACCTACTGATAGAGTTCATCCTCCACGGGGGGTCAACACTCCTGTTTATGGAAATAGTGAAGATTATAATATTTATAATACTTGTCTTTCTGATGAACGTCCAAGACTTGGTATTATATATGTTAATTCAGTAGATAATATTAAATATTATTTTAATGAAGAAAATCTAGTTCAAGTTAAGAATAATATTTATCTTAATTATAAAGCTGTTCTTACTCAAGATATGGTTAACGAAGAAAATACTCGTTATATTATTCGTTATGCTTTTGATTTAAGTGGTAAAACTATTACAATGCCTGTTGGTTGTGAACTTGTATTTGAAGGTGGTATTATTGAGAATGGTACTATTAATTTAAATAAATGTAAACTTACAGGTATGGTTGGTGAAGAATCTGAATATCTTCCTAATGTAACTTGTAGTAATTGGGCTAAAGGGCAGATTGAATATCGTGGTGGAAAGATTTGTTATTGGAATGGTACTGAATGGAGAGTAATGGGTGATATTTCTTCTATGGAAAGTTATACTAAAGAAGAGATTAATAATATGTTTAAAAATTATTATACTAAATCTGAAACTTATAATAAAGAAGAAGTTAATAATTTACTTAATAGATATGTTACTAATGATACATTTAATAACTTTAAAGAAGAAATAAATCGAACTATTACTAATAGTGTTAATCTTGATAAGATTCAAAAAGCTATTAATGATGGATGTGGAGTTAACATGACTATGCCTAGTGCAAATAGTAATAAACTTAGTCTTCCAATTTGGACAGGAACTGCTACCCAATATGCAACTATTACCCCGGTTGCTGGAATGACTTATAATATTATTGATGAATAATGAGTTTAACTCTTGGACGTGAAGGAGGAATTGCTAAACCTCTTAAGAAACGAACAGTAGGTCAAACTAATATTGCTCATGTTTATGATGGTGCTAATCATATTTGGCCTACTTCTGTTATTCATTTTAGTGATTTTACTAGTGTCCAACTTAGATATATTTGGGGTATTGGTGATGGTCGAGATTTGGATACTAAATCATATTATGTTAATTCTCCTATTAATAGTTTAAATTATGTAGCTGTTGGTTGGTCTTGGAATTTAAGTCAAATTCCTTATCTATATTGGGGTGGCGATAATACTGCTTCAGGTGCTGAATGTGTTATGTTTAATATTGAATCTATGATTGACCTTGAAGATAAAATGCCTGATATAATGAAAATGAATCTTTGTGCTAATTGGTTTGGAAGTTTGAGTAGAGGTCATGTTACTGTTGAATGTACTGCTTATAAAGGTGGAGTTATTGTTCATGCTTGGCAATTAAGAAATAATGAAATTGATGTTGATAATAGAGGAATATTTATTTTTCCTTTGGCTGATGGAACTATTAATATGCCTGATGGACATGGTGGCTATAAAGAATGTTGGTATGGTGAAGTTATTAAAAGAGTTGCTAGATCTAATAATGAAGTAAAGTACTTTAGAGTTAATCCTGTTAATGATAAAGTTATTGGTTTAGATAATATTAAAATAATTCGTTATGGTGGAGGATTTATTCACGGTGATGGTTATTGCTGGTATGAAAATAAACTTAATGATAAATATAAAGTTTGGAATAATCAAGTCAATACAACTGGTACTCCTATAACTCTTGATACGCCAACTCTTAATATAACTAGCGATGATAATTATAGTTATGCATATCATACAGTTTTGCTAAATGAAGATAACACTGTTTATAATGATAATTATACTGATAACTATAGATTTGGATTTGGTTTTGTTGCAGGTAATTCTGAATTTAGAGGACAACAAACTATTCAATGTTATGTTGGTACACAACGTGGTAAAGCTGATGATGGTAAGACTTCGATAGGTGAAATAAAATATACTAAACTTAATAAAATTGGCGAGTTGACAATATATAGTCCTATTGAAAGTTAAGTTCCCTTTTTTTATTTATCTAAATTTTAGTATGGACAAATTTATTGATGTAATTGTAGATGGAATCCTTAGTAATTTTGATTTTGGATTTATGTTTATTGTTAATGTTCTAACTTATATTATTATTAAAACTATTGATTATTTTAATGGTGATAATAAAGTTCCTACTTGGCAAAAAAGATATGTATTAGTTATAAGTATTGTTACTATGATTGGCATTTATATTGCAGCTGGTTATGATAATACTATTATGCTTGTTAATAGTGCTATTCTTGCTCCTGTGTTTTGGAGTTGGGTTGTTAGTCCTATTCTAAAGAAACTTGGAGTTGGCTATAAAGATATTGATAATACTATTGGTTAAGATTGTATAAGATTGATTAGCTAGGTTTAATTGACTGATTCAAGCCTGCTCCATCCTCTACGGGGAGTATAGCTTGCCAAATTTAGCTAGTTTTAAGCCTAGCTGATCAACTGTACATGATTTAATGAAAGTCTTGCTATGAGCCTAAAAAGTGGCTCTATGAACGTACATAAATATTTACAATATTAAATTTCAAAATAGTAAAGTTATGAGAGTTATTAAGACTAAACATTTTCCTTTTGGTGGTTATAAAGCTATTAATATTTTTGGTATTATATTTACTAAAGGTGAATTAAGTAACAAAGAACTTAATCATGAAGCTATTCATACAGAACAAATGAAAGAGATGTTATATATCTTTTTCTATATATGGTATGGTGTTGAATATCTTATTATAAGACTATTTCATATTAAACAACATGATGCTTATAAAGATGTAAGTTTTGAAGAAGAATCTCATATTAATGATGATAATCTTAATTATATTAGTGAACGTAAACATTATACTTGGACTAAATATCTAGGTATTAATAGTTCTAAAGCTGCTTAATTAAAAAATGTTAATAATATTGTTGAACTACTTGCTATTAATAATATAATTTATATTTGTAACAAACTAAATTCTAAAGGTATGGAAGATGATAAAAGAGTTAATTATAAGTTAGATGCTATTAATAAACTTATTAATAATCTTAAACTTAGTATTTCTGGTAATAAAGAACATGATGAGCTTGGAGAAAATAATGTTATAGTTAATCTTGATGAGATTAGTCAAAAGATTACTGAATTACATGAAATGGTTAAAGCTGAATTTGATGAGTTTGAAAATCAACATAAAAGTGAATCAGATGAAACTCAAACTCTTCTTAATAATCGTTTTGATAAAATTGATGCTAAATTAGATAGTATTAAAGCTGCTGTTGATAGTATGAAAACTACTATTGGTAATAAACTTGATACTGTTAATTCTACTATTAATAAAGCAAATACAGATATAGTTGCTGCGATTAATGCTATGAAAGCTAGTAATGATGCTAAGAACGATGCTATAATTACTGCTCTTCAAGGACTTGTAACTCAAGTTAATCGAAATACTAGTAATATTAATTCTCTTAACGGTCGAGTTAATGCTCTAGAACAAGCTTAATATGAATTTTCATTTAGTAGAAATGTATAATGGTTTGTTAAGATTTAACAAGCATATACTAAATGAACTTGCAGAAGGACTTAAACATTTACCTAATTTAGATGGAGTATCTAAAGGAGATAGTTTAATTATTAATGAACAAGGCAATCCTGCTTGGGGTTCTGCTGCATTTATTCCTACTTTTGAAAATGCTGCTTATGGTATTGAATGGACTAAAGATGACAATGATATAATCAGAATTGGTAATGCTAAATTTCATAGAGAACTTCCTATTCAAAATAGACTTAAAGGTTGTGTCTATAATGAAAAGAAAATAAGTTATTTCCTTAATCCTACTGGTTGGGCTCAGTCGGATTATAAACCTCAAACATAATATATTATGACTAAAGATAAACTTAAAGATGATATTATTAGAACTATATGTTCTTTAAATAGTGATATATCTAATAAAGATAGAAATTTATTAATTGAATTATTAAATTCTATTGTTGATTATACTAATAATACTGAACTTGAACAAGATGTTAAAGTTATAGCACAAAAATATAACGAATTAGTTGAAATAGTTAATGAACTTAAAACTAAAGTTGAAACATATTCTAATAAGATTAATGAACTTGAACAAAGAGTTCATCAATTAGAAAACGCAAGTCAATCTTAACATGGCTAGTCTTAATCAATTAGTTAGTGAATTTGCTCATGCTGTTGGCAATCCTAATAGTATTCCTCTTAGACGTAATCTTCGATATGCTATTCTTCATGGTCGTAATGAACTAATTCGTAAAAGTTATGAAAATCATAAATATGTTGATAAAGGTTTGCAACAACGTATTCGTGTTTCTATTATTAATGTTCCTGATGGTGACTTATATAATAGTCAAACTCTTGGGCTTCCTGCAATTAAACGTACTAAACAAGAAGTTCCAAAGCCAGTTAGACTTATTAATAACTTACCTTTCCAATCAATTAGAACTACCGGACATTCTGGGATAGAAATACCTTTTGCTAAAGAAGCTAGTGCTAAGTTTTATCATTATCTTGCAGGTATGTGTAATCTTCCTGTTTATGATTATATTAATGGTTATATTTATTTCTTTAGTAATAATAAAGATTGGTTTCAAAATATAGGTTCTATTATTATTGAATCTCCATTTGAAATTCCTTATCTTGTTCCTACCGAAACTGTTGAAAAAGCTAAAGATGTAAATTATAATCCTATTGATGATGAAGCTAAATACGATGATGATGAATTTCTTATTCCTGAAGATATGATTGGGGCTCTTAAAGAGATTGTATTTAAACGTAATCTTATTGAAGTTCCTCGTCAAACAAATGAAACTCCTATTGATAATTTTGTAACTAGATAAATTATGATTAAAGATATAGATATTAGTCATTATTATAAAAAGTTTATTGAAACTGCTAATGACGATATGGCAAAATATAATAAAGAACTTGAAATTATAAATAAGATGAAAGCTGATTGCCGTGCTTATATTAAAAGTAAAAATCAAGTTATTAAAGATGATTTAAAAATTAATCTTAATGAATATGGGTTTCAATTTCTTAATGATAATGTTGAATTAATTAATAAGTTAGAGCAATTAATTAATAATCAACTTAGTTATACAGTTGGAGAAAGACGTATTGTTCTTCTCCAACTTTTGCGTTATTGTAGCTTAGCTAAAAAAGCAAATGATTATATTGTTGCTCTTAAGCTTGCTACAAGACGTTCTGAATTAAGTCTTTCTGATTATAAAAAATACATTCATAGGTATTATAGTTATGGTGTTCATAAATGTGTTCTTGAAGGTTATGCTTATCATTTTAAATATGAAATTGGTGATTTAGTTATTAATTTCTGGAGATATAGAGATAAACCTAGAGATACTTATGTTGATTGGAACGCTACTAGACTTAAGAAACAAGAAATTATTAATGCAGGTCTTAAACCTTATGATAAAGAAGAAGCAGAAATATATAAAATTCGTGGACTTAAGTATGATGGTATTCCTTATGTAGTTTATAAAACTAATAAAGAGTTTTATGAAATACAACTTATTAATAACGGAACTCATAGTTATAGTGCTATTAAATTTAAGTATGCTAATTATATTAATAGAGAACTTAGAGGCAAAGATGCTAAACAACTTAATTCTGAATGTAAAACTGTTGATGATATTTTTAATCTTAAATTAGGATTAAGAAGTAAACTTCTTGTTTATCTTGAACGAGAACCTAATGCTCCATTTAAATATATTAGAAATGTTAATCAACAAAAGTATGAACGTGGAGCACATAATAATGGTAATAAAACTAGATATAAAAACTAATATTATGGCAAATAATAAAACGATTACGATAGAACATATAATTGGTAAACTTGATAATGATTTCAATCCTGATGGAAGTGATTGGATTCCTAGAGTTCCTGCTTGGTGTGTTGATGCTATGAACGAACTTAAAGTTCTTCGTAAAGTTGATAAGAAAATGAAACTAACCGTCATTAATAAGATAGCTAAAAGTAAATGTTGTCTTATTGATGACGGTCTTAAAGTATATGATAGTAATGGTTGTGAAGTACCTAGAGTTGATACTAGTAAATATAGATGTGGTGATACTGAATCTGCTCCATCCTCTACGGGGGGTCAAGCGGAGGACGAAAGTCCGGAGCGTGCTACTAATAAAGACTATCTTGGTATGCCCGATGATTGTTGTCCTAATGGTTCTAGAACTAGAGAAGTTATTGATACTGGTAAAGTAGGATGTAATCCTGTTGTTTATACAGTTCATAATAATACTGAATGTCCAAGATGTCAGCATGAAGTTCATTCTCATTGTCAGACCCCCCGTGGAGGATATGATAAGTCAAATCATAATTATATTCTTATTGGAGGTAATACTATTGAACTTAATTTTAATGATACTTGTATAACAGTTGTTTATAAAGATATTGAAACTCAATATAGTGATAATTATCATTGTGAGATTCCTGTTATACCTGCTAATGGTAAATTAATTCAAGGTCTTACTTATTATTGTATGGCTCGTATGCTTATGAGAGGATATAAACATCCTGTGTTTAATCTTTCTGCTAGTCAATATGGGACTAATCCTTTCTATCTATGGGAAAGTATGAAGAAAGATATTAAGACTAGTATTCTATTAGATGAACAAAGTGATGATGATAGTGGTTGGAATGAGTTCTTTTATAACTTTACTTTTCCTAAATAATTATGAATATACAAAAGAAACTTAATCTTAATAAACATCCCGGAGATTGTGTACCTTATTCATTAGTTGCTGCTAAGAATGTTAAAGTAAGTAATGATGATAGGATGATTGTTAATGAAGAAGGGCTTGAAGATTGTAAAGTAATTGCCAATTCTATTCATGAAGATGGTATTAATAATTTTAAAATAGTTGGTGTTATTCCAACTAGTACTGAACTTATTTTATTTGTTATTAATGTAGATAATAATGAATCTTATATTTATAGATATAATGAAGAATCTTCTAGTTGTTATAGAGTAAATAGTAATTGGAAATATAATGGTGGTAAGATTAAAGGAACATATACTTATAATGTTAAAAATCATCTTATAGTAGCTATTGCTGAAAGTGATGCTTCTATTGATGTTCCTCTTAAAACTATTAATATTGATTTAGATTCTGACCGTCTTGATACTGAAATGTCTATTATTCCTCAAGTAACTTTACCTACTATTAGTGGTTTAAATTATGTTAGTGGAGCTGCTTATAAAGGATTTTATTTTATGTTTATTAGATATAAAATAGATAAGACTAATTATACTAAATGGTATAGTATTGGATTTCCTATTTTTAATGATGTTATAATTCCACAAGTTATTAATAAAGTTTGTTTTCGTAAAGAGTTTGTTTATGATCCTAAAGATGACCCTAATGGATATTGCTATGGAAATAGTGATTCTTTTAGTGATTCTAAAGATATATGTAATCAAACTTTTGAAGTAAGTATTACTGGTGGTCGTTCAGGACTTTATCAATTAGGACTTATTATATGTAAAAAAGATAGTACGCAAGCTTTTAGAACTGATGATTTAAATAGTAATATTTTTAAGTTTAGTAGAGATGTACTTGTAGAATATAATATAGCAGATTTAACTACCGATTATTATAATTATTATAATGTAGGTAACATTATTAATTATAAAAATAGAATATATATTGCTAATTATGATGAAAAAAGTGATAATGATAATAGAACTTTGAGTGATGGTAAAACATTAGAAGAATCTGTTAATGATATTGTTATTAAACTTAGAAATAAATCTGTTAATGCTTATTATAACAGTTATAATGTTGTACATGCAGTTAGTGAAAAAGGACCTTATTTTAAAATGGCTAGTCTTGGATTTACTGGAACTGCAGATTATGAAATAGCTGATTATACTAAACTATTTAATAATAATCAATATCCTTTTCGTACTTTTAAAACTCTTCTTAATGAAACTGTTATTCAAGGTATTGCTGCTCATGAATATTTAAAAGTTAATTATAATACTGTAATAAAAGTAGGTTCTAAAGGCGGAACTAATATTAAAGAATATTTAGCATGTAATTGTTTTATTATTCCTACTAGTTATAAGTATGAAAATAATATATCTAGTTATAGTTTCCCTAGTGAAGTTAAAATTGTTTGTTATACTTATAATGGTGTTGGATTTACAGAAGATGCTGTATTTACTAGCGGAGTTATAATATTTGGAACTGCTCAATTTGATATTGATAATTGTAAAATGAGAATTACTCATAGTGTAATTGATCCTTCTTATGATTTTAATGAACGTAAAAAGAATGATACTCTTATTCCTGGAGAAGTATATAATTTCTTTATTCATTTTGTTGATAAGTATGGTGATGCTAGTAGAGGATATAAATTATCTAATAAAGATAAATATATAAATGATGTTATAAATGATAATTCTCATTGTACTATAATAACTGTTGATTGGATTAATGGTACTGCTGGTACTATTCCTTATTGGGTTGTAATTAGTGGAACTATTCCAATATCTAGTATTAGTTCTAATGTTAAACAATATATTGCTGATAGTAAAATTGTAGTTTATACTGCTGAACCTATTAATAATCCTTTAACTAATATTTTACTTAATAGTGCTGGCGAATTAGAAGCAATTAATAGAGATGATTTATATACTCTTATTTCTAATTATTTTATAGACTATCAAGATAAAGATAAATATAATGATTTATATGTTTATCAAGTTATAAATAGTGGTAGCTATACTCCAACTAGTAATCAAATTATTTATGGTAATTATGATAATGAAGCTAAATTTGGTTATTATGAAAATATTAATGGTGATGAACTATTTAGAATACCAGATTTAATATTTAAATCTGAATCTATTGGCGGAGAACATACTAGAGGTTTTGTATATAATATGAATGATACCTTTAATAAGTTCTATATTAATGTTAATATTGATAATAATCTTTGGAATAAAATAAAAGAATTAGGTTATGTTGGTTGGTTTGTTAGTTATGAAAAAGTAGAACCTATTACTAGATATACAGGATTATTAACTAGAAAAGATTTTGCTAATATAGCTAGTAATGTTACATGGCAAGAATCTAATTATGCTGCTAAGCCAGGTTTTGTTTCTAATAATTATACTAGTGATAAATGTTATCTATATAGTGGTAGATTTGACATTGATGATACTATTAAATATGATTTTAATATAATTCGTATTGATGGTAAATGTACATTTGAACCGTTTAGAGAAAAATCTGATGTTGTTGATATGGTTGTTAATACTACTTATCCATATAGTTATAATATGCCTGTTATAGGAGTAATAAGTAGAAATGTATATAAACCTATCAATAATTATAAATTAGTAGTAGCTGATAGTATCGCAGATGATAGAGCTGGAAAGGGTACAGCATTAGAAATGGATGATTATAAAGAACTTTCTTTAGATGCTGAAACTATGTTTCTTGCTACTGTTCTTAATTGTACTAGAAACATTTATATTAATAAAGAAAAAGAACTTATAAGACTTAATGATGTTCGTTATTCTAGTGGAACATATTCTATTGAACATGGATACAATGGTAGAATGACATATGATGGAGTATTAGTATATAATGATAATAGAGTTATTATGAATGAAGGAGATTATAGATTATATTCACCTGATAATACTCCTTATTATTATATTGATGATACACATCCTTGTTGGTTTGATAAACCTTTTGTTGAATATATTCAGTTTCCTTTATATAGTGATAAGTTCTTTGAAAGTAAACGTTTTAATAATGAACCTAGTAAAATAGCATTTAGTATTAAAGAAGAAACTGATACAAAAAGTGTTGCATTTGGTACGTTTGTAGAACCTAAAAATAGTGTTGATTTATTTAAAGACCCTATTGGAAATGTTGACCAATATGTTCCTAAGTTATTAACTCAATATCGTAATGATATTATTAATATTACTCGTTTTGATAAAACTATAAGACGTAGTAATGTTATTCAAGATGAAAGTGAAGTTAATGCTTGGAGAATATTTCCTATCGAAGGTTATAAAAATATTACTGAAAATAAAGGAAGTATAACTAATTTAGTTGGAATTGGATATTATCTTTTAGTTCATACTCAACATAGTATGTTTATGTTTGATATAAGTGCTGCACTTAAAACTAGAGATGAAAATGTTCAATTATATCAACCTGATGCTTTTGAAGTTGATTATAAAGAAGTCTTTACTAGTGATAAAGGTTATGGTGGACTGCGAGATGATTTAGCATATATAGTTGGAGAATTTGGTTATATTTTTTATAATGATGATTTTCATAAACTTTATCAATTTGATGATGGTCAACTTAAAATAATGGATGAAGATATTAAATTATGGTTAGATAAATATCATCCTAATAAAGTTAGATTTGCTCATGATAAATTTAATAATCGTATTCTAATTAAATTTGATTATACTTATGATAATATTAATCCTAATACTAAAGAATCTATTATAGAATCGCATAATGAAGTTATTAGTTTTAATTATAAAATAGGTAGTTTTATTAGTTTACATGATTATTATTTTAATAATGCTTGGTCTACTAAAACTAAATGTTATTTTCAAACTGAACATAACAATGATAGACTTAACTGTTCTCTTCATATATTTGCTCATGAATATAATTATGGTAGATTTAATACTCACATGGGTGACGATAGTAGAAGTCTATATTTAGTATCTAAACAAGAAGTTGGTGATGAGCCTATATTAGTTCATAATAGTTATATTGATATTATGGTTAATGAATCTTATGAACTTATTAAATTTCTTGAATTTATTAAATATAAAGTACGTAAGATATATATTCCTATTTATAGTGATAATATTAATAATCCTGTTGATTTAAGAGAACATCCTTATGCTGGAGATATACTTCGTATATTTAATGAAGATAATGATACTGATGATATAGATATTAACATTGATAAACTTAATGAATTTAATAAGTATAAAAAACCTTGGTATGAACTTACTCAATATAACTTTAATTATTTCCGTAATGCTATTAAAGAACATCCTAATACAGTAAGTGATAAACTTCGTAGAGTATATGGTAATTATTTTGTAGTTCGTTTCATATTTAATAATTCAGATAATAAGCGCATTGAATTTGAAAGTCTTGAATGTGCTCAAACTCAATTTAGAAAATTATGATACAGTATAGAGATAGACAAAGACAAAAAGCTTTTATTGGTGCTATTATTGGTGCAGCTGCTAGTATTGCTGGTGGTATAATTAAAGGTAATAAACAAAAGAAAGCTCAAGAAAAAGCTCAAGCTGAAGCTCAAGCTGCACAAGACCATAAAGATGCTTTACAAAATGCTCAAGCTTTAACTAGTGCTTATGCTAATCAAGATTATGTTGGTCAATATAATGATAAACTTACTCTTAAATGTGGTGGTAGAGTTCGACGTAAAGCTGGTTTCGGTACTGAATTTGCCGATGCTCTTCCCGGTTTAGGTAGTCTTGCTAGTTCTATTACAGGAGTTCAAGGACTTGGTGAATTAGGTACTGCAATAGGTCAAGGTATTTCTGCTAATCAACAAATTAATGAAAATAAACGTATTGCTCAAGAAGCTGAACAACGTAAACAACTTCAAGCTGGTCAACAGCAACTTAATATTACTTCTGATAAAATGACTAATCCAATGACTATGTATCAACGTTCTAGTTTTATTAATAAATATAAATGTGGTGGACGTAGAAAAGCGTGGATTGGTGCTGCTATTGGGGCTGCTGGAAGTCTAATTGGTGGTATGTTTGGCAGTAAAGGACAACAGCCAATTCAAGTTAAACAAGCTGACCAAGCTAGTTATAGTGCTCCTAAAACTGGTCTTGAACGTCCTGAATGGATTACTAATGGTACTGTTCAACAACCTGTTATGCCTCAATCAGTATATCGAGATAGGCTAAATGTATATCGCTGTGGCGGTCATAAACGCTAGTCTTTTGCTCTCTGTTGAATTATTATATATAGGTATGAACTATTAATCGACTGATAGGCTATCATTCAGCAGAGAGCCTTAAAATCAATCAAATTACAATTTCTCATTATATTATATAAAATGCCTAGAAAAGATAAAGTTATTCATATAAGTAATTTACCTAGTACATTTAGAGGTAATGTTACTCGTAATGGAAGATTTATTCAAAATGGTATTCCTCCACTCGGTGGATCTTATGATAAAGTTGCTAAATCTACTGGTTTAATAAGACTTGGTAATGAATTTTTCTATAATGGTATAAACAATTTAGTATCTAAAGATAATAGAGAAAAATTAATGAATAATACTGTTGGTAGACTTATTAATTATGCTAAAGATTTTAATAAAGAATCTCTTCCTAGTGATGATGAACTTGGACCAACATTTCCATTTAATATTATTCAAACTCCTAGAAGTAATGGAAGAAATCTTCCTCAAAAGCAATATGCTGTTGGTGGCAAAGTACCAAATGTAGTTGCTGGTGGTATTGCTCAACCTCTTGGTAATAATTTCTTTTATATGAATGGAAGAAAACATAGTCAAGGCGGTATTGATATTGGCCCTAGTGATAAAACTGGTATTGAAGTAGAAGGTGGTGAAGTAGTTGAAACTAATGGAAATGAACTTAAAGTTTATTCTGCGCAACCTATTCTTAACGGTACTAGTCCTGCTCAATTAGTTATGGGTGGCGCTAATCCTAATAAAGTATTTAAAGCTCAAGAAGATTTTAAAGATAGAAATGGGATTAGCGATGATGGTACTAAAGCTAAATATGGTAAAGAAAAATATGTAGGTGAAGGTCTTGATGTAGTTGATATTAAAGATGTTAATTCAGAAGAATTTAAACATATATTTAATACTCGACAACATGTAGGACAATATAGTAAAGGTTATAGTCGTAAATCTAGAAAACTTGGAGGAAAAAATATGATTGTAAGTATTAGTGGTAATGTTAAGAATGGATTAATTCATTCTCCATCCTCTACGGGGGGTCTACGCGATAAATTTGCTGTTGGCGGAAAACGTATTAATCGTCATGGAAGAACTTGGGAATATGATGAACAAAATGGATATTATGTTCCTATAACTAATAGAACTATTAATAGAACTTCTATTTATCCTATTAATAAATCCGCTAGAGGAGAAACTATTGTTGGTAGTGATTATACTTTTAGGAATGGTAGATGGTCTAAAAATAATACTACAAATAATAATACTAATAAATCTAATATTGATAATGAAAATCGTCGTCCTCAATATTATGCAGAACGTAGACTTCCTTTATTTGAAGATGGTGCTGGTATTACTAGTGGTTTAGTTAGAGCTGGTTGGAGTCATGGAAATAATAGAGGTATTAGTACAAATAATACTAATATTCCAAGTTTATCTAAAACTAAATCTAGTGGGAAGACCCCCCGTGGAGGACGAAGTAAGTCAAGTCAATCAACTCAATCTACTTCTACTAAAACACCTCCTACTGCTGTTTATAATCGCAATCTACCTAAAGTAGAAGCTAATATTCCAACTACTTTGCCTGTTCCTACTAGTACACCTGCTAAAGGAACTACATCTTCTGATGGTAAAGGTCAAGGTAAATTTAAAAATCTTACTACTGCTGATTGGATTGGATTAGGTAGTAATGTAGCTGGTAGTTTAGCCAGCTATTTTGCTAGTAGAAGAGCTATTAATAAAATGAGAGGTCCTGGTCAACCTACTCTTATTAGTGCTAATAAACTTAAAACTAAATATAATATTAATCCTCAACTTGATAGAATTAGAGAAGATAAATTTGAAGCTTATCGTGATATTGATTCTAATACTGCTAGTAGCCGTGTAAGTTTAGCTCGTAAACAACGAGTTCGTAATGCTGCTGGTCAAGCTGCTAATCAACTTTATGGTGAAAAAGAAAATATAGAAACTAATCTTATTAATCAAGATAGACGCAATCAACAAAGTGTTCGTCAATTTAATGCTCAACAATACAATCAATATATAGATAGAAAAACAGCATTTGATAATGGTATTAGAGAAGCTAAAGTAACTAATATTAATAATTTATTTAGTGGTATTAATGCTGGTATTCAAGATATGATTAGTAGATATGAAAATCGTAAAGCTTTAAATAATACTATTGGTGCTATGAGAGCATCTGCCCCTAATGTAGATGATAGAATTATGAGAGATGCTGGAGTTGATTATGATGAATTTATTATTCGTAAACGTAGAAAACTTGGAGGAAAACAATCATGCCGATAAACTTTTATACTCCTACTTTTAGACAACAAGTTAATCCTATTGACTTAAATGTCTTAGCTAGAACTTATAATACTCTTGAACAAGGGCATCAACAAGCTATTCAAACTAAATCTCAAATTGATGCTCAACTTGCTCAATTAGATTTAAATGAAGCCGAAGATGCTTGGCGTCAAGAACAACTTAATAAAATTCGTAATGCTCTTACCGAAAATATGCAATATGGTAATGCTTATTCTAGTCTTGATGATATAGTTGGAACTTATGGAGATATAACTTCAAGTCCGGGAATGATTGGTCGTTTACGTGCTCAACAAGATTATAAAGCTTATATGAATAATCTTGATAAACGTACTGATTTATCGGAAGATTATAAGAATTATTATCGTGCTGTTAATAAATATAATTATCAAGATATAACTGATAAGAATGGTAATGTTATTGGTGGAAGTAAATGGACTCCTATTGATAAAGAAGTTTCTGAAATTCCTATGAACCAAATACTTAATCAAGCACTTCAATGGGCTGCCAAAGAACAAGGCGGCGGTAGTCAAACAAGATGGCTTGATGCTAATGGCAAAGTTACTGATGATATTACTAAATCTGTTACAGGAGAAATTTATTCTCATACTAAAGGTGATTGGCAAAGGTTAAGTAAAGCTAAACTTGCTGAAGCTGTTAAAGCTGTTATTGAAAATACTCCTGGCGCTAAAGCTAGTCTTGAACAAGATTATAAAATTGCTAAATGGAAATATGACCAAAATGGAAGTAATCCTGATATAACAGATAAAAATGGTATTCTACTTACTCCTGAACAATATCTTGCTAAACGTATTGACCCTTTCTATAATGCTGCAACTTTTTATAATCAAGATAGTAATACTACTTATGGTGAAGCATGGAAGGCTCAATTAGCTTTATCTAAACAAGCTGGTTCTGGAAGTAGTGCTCAAAGAAAACAAGCTATTGATAATTTAACTTATAAAGGTACTCCTGTTCGTATTGATAATTTTATGCCTGCTCAAGCTCAAGCTGAAATTACTAGCAATAGACAATCAATAGCTGGATTGCTTAGTAAATATAATCCTGATATTAATATTAATTTAAGTACTGCTAATCCTAATGATATTAGAACTAGTATTATGACTAATATTACTAATCCATCTGATAGAGCATATGCTTTAAGTTATCTTAATGATATTATTGATAATCAAGAATATATTAATAGTCTTAAAGTTGGTAAATCTCAAGATAGTATCGACGGGTTTGATACATATAATTCTATTATTAGTTTAAGTGATTTGCCTAATAATAAATATTCTAATACATATAGTAAATATGTTAATCAGATATTTGGAGATAGTAGTTCTATTAGACAATATTTTAATAATGATGATGTTTATAATTCGTTTATTAATGCTCTTGGCGGAGAGAAAAAAGCTGCTAGTCTTGGAATAAGATTTGGTTCTGATGGTAATGGTTATAGATATGCTGAATTACCTAAAGATTATCATAAATCTATTTATAGTTTTGGTAAAGCTGTTAAAGAAGCTGAAGATACTAGAAATCCTTTAAATGCTTTTCTTAATTCTGCTAAAACTAGATTCTTTGGTTATGGTGATAAATTTGTTAGAGTTGATTCTAATGGTGAAGAACATCATGCTGGATTGCCAACAGGTAATAAAGAACCTTATATTGGTTTAATTGATTATGTTGATTCTCTTAAATCTAAAAATGATGCTATTCTTGATGGTGGTCAAATAACTTCTTCTACTATTGGTATTAGTGCTTTAACTCCAGAATTAGCTGAAATTAATTTTATGATGAACGCTAATCCTGAAGAAGCTAGTAAACTTTCAGCTTATAAAAAGAATAAAGAAGAACAAGCTATGATGGCTATTCGTAGCGGTATTGATTTAACTCAAGGTGAAGCTTATATTACTAGTGAAAATGGAATATTTGAACCTATGACTTCTGAAGATAGAAAAGCTTATACAGCTTATCTTAGAAGCGCTAAAGAAAATGAGATTACCCCTACTATTGTTCGTGACCCAAAAACTGGAGATGTTGGAGTTCAAATTAATATTGCAGGTTACTATGATACAGACGGTAAACTTAAAAGAGAACCTATTACTTTACTTGTAGGTAGTGGCGCTATTGATAGTTCTATTATTCAATCTTGGAATCAAGATACTAGGTGGAGAGCTGCTGGTAAAGTAGAAAATTACTATAATGCTAATAGACCTATTTCTCTTACTAATAATGCTGCATTTACTGGAATTGATAAATTTAAATTAGTACCCAATGGTGGAGGTTTTAATTTAATTAATTCTACTAATAATCAAACTATTGGTTTAGTAAGTAAAGAAAATGCTGTTGATATTGTAGATAATTTATCTCAATGGGAACAAACTGTAACTGCTGTTAAAGCTGGAATGACAGTAGATGAAAATGCTGTTAAAGCTATTCAACAAAATGTTGCTACTAAACTTGCTCAACTTAGTGGCAGTTCAGACCCTTATGTTATTCAATATTACTATGATGAATTAACTAATAATCGATATTAATATGGATGTATTAAAGTTTCTACAAGGTGGTAATAAAACACCTAATCCTGAATATAATCCTAAAACTAAAAAGGGGGCTATACAGCCTCCTACTTTAGTTGATTACAACCCCGGCACTTCTATTAGTGACCGGGGTCGTGGTCGTTTATTTGGTCGTATTGCTGAACAATCATATAATCTTAATCAATATGATATAGATAAATATGCTCCTTATGATGTTTATGTTAATCCTGTTGATGACCCAGAAAAACTTGATAAAGAACGTGCTGTTAATCAAAGTAATTGGGAACAAGGATTAAGAATGATTGGACAGATTGGTAATGAGATTACTGTTGGTACAGCTATTGGTTTTGCAGATTTAGCTGACGCTTTCTATAATATGGTTAGTAATAGTCCTAATGATTATCAATCTGAAATAAGTTCTGAACTTGAGTCTTTAAAAGAATCTATTAATGAGCGTTTAGCTATATATAGAGAAAACCCTAATGCTGCTTTTGATATTGGAGATTTTGCTTGGTGGGCTAGCAATGCTCCTAGTATAGCTAGTTCTTTAACTCTTATGGTTCCTAGTACTGGTCTTGCTAAAGGTGTTTCTTTATTAGGTAAAGGCATAAAGTTTAATAAATTAGCTAATAAAATGGCTAATGCTATTAATATGACTCAAAAGAGTAGAGCCATTACTGGTAGAATAGCAGAAGCTACTGCTATTGGAGTTCCTTCTCGTTATCTTGAAAATTATCAAGAAGCTAGACAAACTTATAATGATATTGAAGATTATTCTAAAACTCAACTTGCTAATATGAATGATAAACAAAGAGAAGAGTTTTATAATAATAATCCTAAATATAGAGATATGTCTGATGAAGAAGTAGCTAAAGATATTGCTAAGAATAGTGCTGATATTACTTTTGCTGAAGATTGGGCTAATGTTCTTTTTGATGTATGGCAAGTTTATAGTTTAAAAAACTTATGGAAAAATGCTTTAAGTGGTAATACAACTAGTTCTAGACTTAGAAATTTAAATACTGCATTTAATAGTAATATTGATGATGCTGCTGCAATTACTAATGCTTTAAGTAATAAAACTACTAAACAAGCTATTACTAGTACATTAAAAGATGTGGGTAATGATATTCTTCATGGTGTTAGAGCTGAATGGACAGAAGGGGTTGAAGAAGCTATTAATTATATAGCTAGTCAAGATGGTTTATATAATGGTAAAAAAGTATTTGATAAAGATATTCCTCAACAAACTATTAAAGATTATCTTCAAGACCCAATGTTATGGGAGCAAGCATTTTGGGGTGCTCTTGGTGGTGTTACTTTTAGTAGTGTTATGAATAAAGCTGGAGAGTTTATTAATAAACGTCTTGATAAAGATTGGACTTCTGCTGAAAAACAAAGAGAAAACGAAATTCTTGGTCGTACTGCTACTTTTCAAGCATATCAAGAAAGACTTAATAGTATTGCTAATGGTAAAAATCCATTTATAACTATTACTGATGAAAATGGTCAACAGGTTAATCCAAATATTATTAATGGTACTGAAGAAGAACTTCGTAATATAGCTGAAAAAGAATATATGGATAATATTATTATTAATTCTATGAACGCTGGTAATTTAGGACTTCTTGAAAGTTCTATTAATAGTAAAGAATTTAATGATAGTATTACTAATAAACTTGGATTACAACAACAAGATAGTAATGAACTTATTAATAGATTTAAAACTGAAATTAATAATCTTAAAAATGAATATAATACTACTTTAAATAAAGTTAATAGACTTGGTGGCGGATTTGAAGTTGGTCGTATTATAGCTACCCAAATGGTTCATGCTCGTAATCGTCAAGAAAATTATAATAATCTTCTTAATTGGGCTAATGATGTTTTAAATCAAGATATTACAAATAATCATATTGAAGATGTTGATATTAATTCTGCTAAGAATGGTATTTATCAGCATATTATTAATAGTATTCAAAGAGATATTAAAACTATTCAAGATAACGCTGCAATTAATAATTCTGTTAAACAAGAACGTATTGCTCAATTAAATGAACGTCTAGATGCTATTAATAAACTTTATACTCCTATCGATATTGAAAATAAAAATGATATTCAATCAGCTATTCAACTTCAAAAACAATATAATGAAGTATTTAAAGATTTAGCAGAAGTTGTTAATGCTGAGACTAATGTTGAGGTTAATAAAAACCAACTTAATTTATCTGATGATAATATTAAATCTCGTATAACTTATCTTAATAACTTCTTTGATAATAGTCGTAAAAAGATTGTTAATAAAGCTATGGACAATTTACGTAATGCTTATAAACAATATGGTAAAGAATATGTCAATTCTGTTATTAAAGATGCTAATAATGGTGATAAACCTAATATAGATAAAGTTATTAGAGATGCTTATGCTGCACTTGATTTAAGTTCTAAAGGTAATGAACATCTTAAAAATACAATAGAACAATTAGCTGAGATTGCTGAGATTGAAAACGATGTTAATAATACTCCTAAAGAGGAAGAAGTTGCTCCTGTTAATCCTGATGTTAATGAAGTTAATGAAACTGATGTAGATGATACTAACTCATCTCCATCCTCCACGGGGGGTATAGCGGAGCGAAGCGAAGCGGTTCCTAGTGAGCCTACTAATATTGAACAACCTCAATCTCAAACTGAACAACCAATTTCTCAAGAACCTATTAGTACTCCTAAATCTGAAGTTAATAATACTCTTCCAGATGATGATTTTGAACGTGGTCAAATAGGTACTGATTTAGTTTATGAAAGTATTGCTGATTTAGAAGATTCTTTAGGACATGAATCTACTAGTAGTGATTTACTTAATGCTAGACAGTCTTTTATTGATAAACTTAGTCAAGCTGGATTTGAACAAACAGAAGCTGCTGATATAGTTAATAATATTATTGACGGTCTTACAGGTGGTAGTTTATATAGTTCTGTTCAAGATGATAGCACTAGACGTTTATTACTTAATGCTACTTATGCTACTGTTACAGGTAATGAACGTAATATAGAAGCTATTATGGATGATTTTGCTAATAGTGTTGATAGTGAAGGTAATACTAGAGGTAAAATTGTTAATGGTAAAGTCTATCTTAGTATTGGTCAATTAGTTGAATATATAGATAGTATTACAGGTAATAAAATTATTAAAAATTATTTGTTTAATCAAATAAAAAACTATCTTTACGCAAGCACTAATAATCAAGGTAAATATCGTGCTACTGATGAATCAACTATTAAGAAACTTAATGCTAGACAATTTGTTCAATATGTAGATGGTATTGCTAAAGAACGTCTTGAAAGACTTCAAGTTGAACATACTAATAATGTTAATCTTAAATATATAGTAGAAAATGAAAATGTTAAAGCATTTACTTCTATTAAACAAGGTGATTATCTAGAAACTGAATATGATAGTAAGCTTAGACGTATTAATATACTTGCTAATGGTACAATTATTGGTTATATAGGAGTTCCAAATATTGATAAGTTTGGTAATTATGATATGGTTAATCAAGGTTGGAAATATAATATTCATGCTGAAAATGGTCAAGTTGTTTCTCCGCTTAAAGATGCTTTAATTAGTATTCTTGATGGCGATAGATTTGACGAAGAATTTATTGGTCATTTATATGAACTTGCCGTTAAAGAAGAAGTTACACAAGAAGAACTTGTTAATCTATTTAAAGAATTTGAAACTAAATATCCTGATATAGTTAGAGATTTTACTACTCCTGTTGCAAGTTTTGATTTAGCTAGACATCTTGTTAATCTTACTAAATATATATTTAATCAACCTTATGAAAATAGTCATGAAGCTAGTATTAATCGTTGGTTTAGTAATCTTCTTAATAGTTATGACCAAGCTATTACAATAGTCAAAGGTGATTTTAAAGGTAAGATTAAAGCTACTAATGTTAAATATGGAGTTCTTAATACTATTGATGACGCTAATGGTGAATGGAATGATGTACAAGAAACAGTAGTTAATTATAGCGAAGATGTTAATAAACTTGGTGTAGTTGTACAAGGTCAAGTATATCTTAATGGAGAAAGCAAACCTACTATTATTGAAAATCTTACTACTAATGGTATGCCTGTTATTAGTATTCCAAGTAGTGATGGTACTTCTTTATATGCTTTTTGTAAACAAGTTCCATTAAATAGTAATCTACTTAAAGGTGATGCTCGACGTATTATTAATTCTATTAAAAATGAAGTTAATAATCTTTGTAGAGATTATATTAGTGGTAAAATAAGTTTTGGTGAACTTAAACAAAATCTTGGAGATATATTTGGAAATAATAAACTTATTAACGGAGATAGAAATACTGGACTTCAAATTAGTATTAATCCTACTAATATAGGCTTTTATGTTAAAGGTGCACATTTTAATGGTAAGGATTATGCTTTTACTATTAATTCTGATGCTGGTAATTATAAACGTAATATTATTATTAATTCTCCTTATGTTGTTAATAGTGCTTTTAAAATAGGAAAAAGTTATGGCATTAATGCTAGTACTATTGATGAATTAGATAATGCTCTTCGTCCTGTTATTGATGAAATGTTTAACTATGCTCAATTTGCTATTAGTAAAGATTTTATTAATGATAGTACAAAAACTAATGATAAAACTAATAAATATATTTATCGTGAAAATGGTAAAACTATTATAAATATTGATGGTAAAACTTATAGTTATAATAGTTATCAAGATTTTATTATTAGTAATGGTTTAGTTAGAACTAAATTAGCTAATACTAATACTAATGAAACTGCTGGTAATTGGCAAATAGATATTCATTCTAAACTCGATATTACTTATGAACTTGAGGGTAGACCCCCCGTGGAGGATGGAGCAATACTTGAACAGCTATCAGAGTTCATGTTAGATGATACTCTTAATGCTATTAATTTTAATGCTTTTGAATCTGCTATAACTGCTAAGAATTTAACTCGTGGACTTAAAAAGTATTTTGCTAATGACCAAACCGCTATTGATTATATTAATTCTCTTCAAAAGATTGGTATTTTACCTAAGAATATTCAAGTTGTAAATAGTATTACTGATAATAATGGTAATCAAGTTAATGCTGTTTATCATCGTGATACAGATACTATTGAACTTAATAGTTCTGCTATTGCTGGTCAAAGAGTTTATCGAGTTGTTAATATTATACTTCATGAAAGTTTACATAGAAAACTTTATACTAAATATAATACTGAACAAGCCCTTGCTTTAGTTAAACCTATTTATGATAAATTTAAAGCTTGGCTTGATACTCAGGATGATGCTACTAAAGAAAGACTTAAACCTTATCTGTTTGAGAATTTTAATACAAATGAAGCTCTTGAAGAATTTCTAGTTGAAAGTATTACTAGTAATGCTCTTATGACTGCACTTAATGAAATTAAATATGGTAATAGAAAAGTTAATAAACGTAAGACTTTATTTAGTAGACTTCTTGAAGTTATTGCTGATATGTTAGGTATTAAGATTAATGAAGATAGTTTATTAGCTGCTGCTAGAGATGCTTATAAAGCTATTAAAAAAATGCCTAAAGAAAGTAATCAAGAGGCTATTCAAGGAACTTTTCAGTTTGAAGAAGAAACTGCTAGTACAGAACAAACTGAAAATCCTAATGAAGATAATAGTCAAGATTATAATTATAATAATGATAATCTTAATGATGGACTTGATATGTTTAGTAGTGTTGATGATGATATAGTGCTGAATATGGCTGAATTGACTAGCCGTTTGCCAATAGCACAACAGCCCGAATTTGCCACTTTGCTTGACACAGGACGCATCAGTTTTAGCTGTATGTAGAATTGATCGAGCAAAGATAAAAGTCGCTTAGAACAAAGAAAAATAACCTCTATGACGATGTAATTAAATTTTACTTTACATTAGTCATAGAGGTATTATTATTAATGAATTTAAACTTAAATATAAACTTATGAGTTGTGGAAATATTAAACTTGTAGGATATAATAATCTTAATAATGTTATTATTAAAGAACATGGTTCTAATAATGCTGATTATTATAGTCTTATAGCTATGGTAGAAGACCCAGTCTTTAAGAAGATTGTAGCTGATAAAGGTATTAATGTTAAAACTTCTGGAAGACAAGCTTATAATGCTCTTCTTGAAGCTAGAGCTATTAAACTTCGTAATATGGACGATGTAGCTTCTGTTGCTGAAAAAGAAAAACGTGGTTTGTTTAGTACAATTAAAGCTAGAGATACAGCTATTACTTATATGGCTGATATTATGAATAAACTTAGTTTTAATTTTTTATATAATGGCGCTCCATTAAATTTTAATGAAATTAAAAAACGTACTAATGAAACTGTTATTAATGCTGGACTTAAACGTGCTAAGAAATTAGTCGGAAGTGATGAAGCTAAAAATAATGAACTTAATAGTTTTATTAATAATCCAAGTCCTGCTATTAAAATTAATGGTCTTGGAGCATTTCTTCGTAAATATGGTGATGCTCAAGATTTTAATTATGGTGCATTACTACGTTCTTTAACTAATACTGAATTTAATGAAGCTCTTTTTAATAATAAAAATGTAGCTAAACTTATTAAACGAGATGAATTATATCAAACTACTGATTATGAAGAATTAGGTGGATATCTTGATGAAACTTCTACTGAAGGAGATGAAAATAGTATAGATGATGGTATTGATTTAATGACTCAACTTTGGAATTTAAGTATTGGTGAAGTTAAAGATTTTAATAAACACGTAGAAGAAATTATTAAATATCATCTTGCAAGTTTACCTAAACTTACTGCTGCTTCTCAACTTGATAATGGAAGTTATCCTTTTGATACTAATAACGAATTAGGAGTTGTTACTTTTTCTGATGCTAATTATTTATCTAAAATATTATATGCTAGTGCTGATACTAGTAATGTAGATAATTTTATAGCTAGTCTTAAACGTATATCTGAAACTATTCCAAATTGTGAATGTTTAATTCAATTACATGATTTACTTAGCAAAAATAAAGTATTTGCTAATAAGTATATGATGGTGTTTAATAAACCTATTATATCTAAAATTGAAACTTATATTCAAACTGATTCTAATGGTAATAGTTATGTTCGTGCTCGTGTAACTAATCCTAATACTAATTCTCGTACTATTTTACAGAATACTTTTTATAATAATGTTAAGAATAATATTATTACTAATCGTGTTCCTACTGCTCGTGAAAAGTTTCGTATATATAATAGATATAAAAATACTCCTCATGCTAATCTTTATTTATATGATGCTTTTAAAGAAATATTTCCAGATATTAATCAAGCTAGTTTTAATTTAGCTATTGCTAAGATTGGTCGTGTTGCTATGACTAATAATCTTATCAATTTTGCTAATGTTATTAATCGTACAGTTGAAAATTATAATAAATATGTAGAAGCACTTAAAAAGGATAAAAAAACTAAAATGCCTGATAGTTTTATTAATAGAGGTGATACTTCTATTATATATCAAATGGCTGATGTCTTTAAAGATATTATTTATATTCCTGTTGAACTTAATTCTCGTAATCTTGAAGGTAATTTAAGTTCTGATGTTATTAATAGAAGTTTTATTACTAATATTGCTAAAATAATCAATGATGATAAATCTACTGTTGAAGAGCAAAACGCTATGGTTGAAGCTTATGCTAAACAAAAGTTTGCTAGTCATCAATATGATTATAGTAATTTACTTCTTGAACATAGAGATAGTAATGGTAATATAATTAATTATGGATTATTTAGAAGAGTTGGAAATGGAACTCCTAAACTTACTGAATATGCTCGTAGTATGTTTAAAACTTCTCTTCTTAATGGTATTAGTGAATTAGATAAGAATAATAATGACTTATATCGTAGTATGAGTGACGGTGATTATTTAATTACTGCTATGGGATTGTTTATGACTGATATTAATAATTCTGAAACTCATACTGCTAATTATTTACTTCCTATACCTAGTGATGCTCCTAAAAACTTTACTATTACTGCTCCTAGATATAGTCTTGCTGGATTACGTAGTCAACTAGAAGATGGAACTAAAATTATAAATAGAGAACATCCATTATTTAAACAGTATTATAATATAGCTATTCAAGAACTTACCAATATGGCTCAAGCTGTTAATGTAATGTTTAAAACTAATGCTAATGGCAATCCTATTTTAACCAATGGAGATTTTGAATTTAGTGATACTTATAATAATAAACCTGAACATTTTTATAATCAATACCATAAAGATGGAAAAGGTAATGTATTTACTACTAAAGATGGACACAAAGTTTTAGCTGGTAGAGTATTTAGTTTTAAACGTTTAGTTAGTAAAATTACTCCTAATAGTAATGGAGCATTTAATGAACTAATTGGGTATGGTAAGACTATTGACATCCTCTACGGGGGGTCTACACGTGGACTTAGCTATGTTAATAATCAAGTAGTTCTTAATGCAGAACAACGTATTGCTCTTGAAGATGCTGTTGCTGATTGGTTAAATGAATATATAACTAATGGTTATAAAGAACTTAAAAATAAATATGGTACATTTATTGATGATAGGATTAATAATGAATCTTTAGCTGAGTTTTTTGTTAATGACTATCTTGTTAGAGATAGTATGTACGATATGTATGGTGGTGACCAAAGTTTTTATAAGAATGGTCAAGCTATTCTAAAACGTATTAAAGAAGTACAAGCTAGTGGTAATCCTTTTGGTAATACAGACTTTACTAAAAATGATTTAGATATAGCTACTAATTTATATGATGTAACAATTAATGGTAATGCTGTTACTGTCCCTTATACAGTTAATGGAGTTGTTAAACGTAAAAAAGTAGTTCTACAAGATAAATTTAGAGGTGTTACTATTTATAATACTTTTAAAGCTTCTGATAAAGTTGTTATTGATAGACTTGATGACCAACTTAAAAAAGCTGGACTTGATAAAAAAGATAGAGAACGAATATTAGAACCATTTAAAGGAGGAGTTAATGCTAATGATGCTCAATCTTATATTACTCTTGAAGAATGGATTCGTCGTATTACTGCTGCTGGTGAATTAGATAAATATGCTGGACTTATTCAAAGTCTTACAGATGATACTCCAATAGATAAAATTGATTGGACTAAATTTGCTAATAAAGTTCAAATTCAAAAGAATTTCTATTATGATTTATATTATGATACTACTGTTGGTATTGAAGTTCCTAGACAAGTAAAGAATGCTGAGTTTGTTCTTATTCCTAAACTTATTAAAGGAACAGAACTTGAAAAAGTTTATAATATAATGACTAATAGAGGTATTCATCAAATTAATACTGTTGAAACTGTTAAAGTTGCACAACATAATAGAATGACACTTTGGAATAATAATGGTGTTTTAACTGATGAAGCTCTTAAAGAATTTGATAATAATGTATTTGATAATTCTGAATTGTTTAGTTATAATTATCTTTATCGCCAGCAAGAAGTTCCTCAACATATGGTTGATGCTAGTAATAAAGCTGCTATTCAGATTATGAAGAAAATGCTTGATAATCTTCCTAATCGAACTGAACTTAATGAACTTAAAGATAAAGTATTTAATAACTATGTAGCTAATATTAAAAATAGTTTTGAAAAAACTTGTGCTGAACTTGGTATTGGATTAGATGATAATGGTCATATTGATTTAAATTCTAATGGTACTATTAAAAATCTTAATCGTTTTGTATTTTTTGATAGATTTAAAGAAAATGCTCAACAACAAGGAGTTGAGAAAGCTCTTCTTGAATTTTTTGATTTAGATAGTGCTGGATTTAATAATCTTCCTTTATTCTTATCTAATATTAATAGTAAACTAGAAAGTATTGCTAATGGTTATTTTAATACTAATATTACTAGACAACTTATTAGTGGTTGGCACGCTGCTCAGCTATCTGATTTTGGTTTTAAAGTTGATAAACAAACTCAAACTGATAGTAAACTTCAATATAAAAAGATTGGAGAAGTTGATGGCACTCCTGTTTATTATACTGAAATTAAACTTCCTAGATGGAGTAGTAAACTTAAAGGATTAAATATTGAACAAGTTCCTGATAGCTTACGTACTATGATTGGTTATCGTATTCCTACTGAAGGTAAGCAATCTATATGTATTATGTATGTTAAGGAATTTCTTCCAGATGCTTATGGAAGTACTGTTGTTGTTCCAGATGAATGGGTTACTCAAACTGGTTCTGACTTTGACGTTGATAGTGTTTATGGTATGTCTAAAACATTTAATCTTGTTAAAGGTGTTCCAACTGAAATTACTCATGCTAGATATACTAAAGATGAAGTAGGGTATATTAATTATGTTAAAGATAATGTAGATAAAGCTAGTCGTAAAATTCTTGGTAAAACTTATAATAAACAAGGTAATATTAGGGCTTCTTTAAAAAATAGCGAAGATGCTATTAATGCTACTCTTGAAGGTTATAATGGTAATCTTAAAGTTGTTGAAAAAATTGCTAATGATGGTGGACTTAAGTCTTACGAATCATACTTAAAACTCCCCGTGGAGGATACAAGTAGTCAAGCTGCTAGAACTAATGCTATTATTCAATCATTTATTGATATACTTAATAATCCTGCTGCATTTGAAGAAAATACTACTACTTCTAATTTTGAAAATGTCAAAGAAGCTAATGAAACTTATGCAGAAATAGTTGGTGCTAATAAAACAACTGTTGCCCCTAGTGATTTCTTTACTCAACTTGATTGGTTTGATGCTGCTACTTCTGGTATTAAACTTAAAGGTATCAGTGTTAATCGAGATACTTTTATGAGTATTGGAAATGTTACTAAAGCTAATCATAGCGAAGGTATTAAAGTTATGTACACTACTGATGTGATTAGTGAGCAAGAAGCTGTTAATAGATATGGTAAAGAAAATGTTGAAACTATTGGTAATAAACATATTCGTATTACTCATAAGAATTTTGGTTGGTCTGAAGATGATAAGAATGTTGATGGTTATTTGATTAATCCTTATAGTTCTCAGACTACTGCTCATATTCTTGATGTTATGAAAGAGGGAGCCATACATAATGAAAATACTTATACATTTAATGCTTTTAAAACTATTGTTGACTTTGGAAGTAATTACGATACTGCTATTGGATTTATGTGGCAACCTGCTATTGATATATTAGTTCGTAAATGGAAAGAAACTAATAGTGTTCTTGCAGAAGGTACTAAAAATCCGCTTACTGAAGCTATTAGACAAGTTGCTCATAATCTTGGTTTTGGTGAAAAGATTAATTTTGGTGGACGTGAAAAGCTAATTGAAACTATTGATAAAAGTTATGGTAAAACTTTCAAGAAATTATTCAATTTAAGCGTTTCTGACGCATTTTCATCACCTGACCTTATATTTTCATCAGACGCATATAAATCTCGTCTTAGAGGGGAAATGAATGGCGTTCAGCAGGCTTTATTTGACCTTTATGTTCTAGCACAATTCAATCGGTTAAACTCAATCGGGCAGGATATAAGTAATAATCTTAATATTCTTAGTGCTGATAAATATGGTGCTAAACAAAGTTTTTATGCTAGTGATAAAGTATTTAGAGATGCTAGAACTGTTATTGAGAATAGTAATATTTATGCTCCATCCTCTACGGGGGGTCAAACC
>OLRN01000213.1_pt1 | contig 56822 bp, 95 predicted proteins | sample 1673001 | NCBI WGS metagenome assembly OLRN01 (sample SAMEA3136745, study PRJEB25190) | human gut metagenome | biome: human gut; feature: human-associated habitat; material: faeces | place: Austria | collected 2013 | reverse complement strand
TGCGCTGTGGTCTGGCATCCTTGAATCGCATCACCGCAGCCAACTGCTGCGATAGCCGCGACCAGACCAAGCATGGAAAGCGCCATTCCTTTCAAAGTTTTCATTGGTTCTCCTTAGTTCAAAATGATGTCAAACATAAACGGTTTGCTTTTGTTTATCACGATTGTTGCGTTCAGAACCTGCGCTATCTTTGCAAGCGTTTCAGTTTTAACACCAGTCTTGTACGGTTCTTTGTTCGGGCTAGTGATGTTGTAAACTGTTTGCTCTGACAACCCGCTCCTGTGAATAAGCTCAAGAGCGCTCATGTTTCGATTTTTAAGCGCTGCTTTCAGTGTCATCTGTTCTCTCCTTAGCTTTTCACTGAATGCCCGAAAATCCAGATGGTTGCCATCAGAGCGCCAACCGCGATGATTGCCCGCGTTGCGTTCACGCCAACCAAAATGTCAATCCGGTGAATCAGCCAGAAGTTCAGCAGAAATGCTGCGAGAATCAGTGCTAAAACAACGCCCCAGATCAGGACGATTTCTACCAGTGCTTTCATCTTTGTCCTTTCTATTATGTATGTGTTCCAGCCGGTCTTTCTCCCGGCTGTGCCAGCGGATTTCCCGCTTTCCGTAATACTTACCGTTCATCGGGAGGGTCTACCTTTCCTTGTGCAAGCAAGTCGCTGTAATGCCCATAACTCATTCCAAGTTCTTTTGCCTTGTCATTTACTTGTTTAAGGCTGTACTTCGGCTTTTCTTTCGTTGTATTTCCTCCCTGCCTAGATTCATCGGAAGAATCTCTGATGTAGTCTGGGCGTTCCTTCCACCAGTTTGCAGTCTTTTTTCGCTTAGCGGCGTTTGCGCATTTCTTATGATATTTTTGATACTTGTACACTTTGCGCATCGGTCTTTTGCACCATTCGCACGGAACAACACCATATGGAGCGCGGCGCGCTGCCTGGTTTTCCTTTCCAACCAATATTGCGCATTCTTTGCAGTACCGTCTTGTCGGTCTGACCACGCCAAGATACAGGCCGCAGCGCTCACAGTACTTTTCTTCCACACTGCATCTCCTCTTTCAGTCTGGTTTCCCGATTGTGACGTTCAAAGCACTGGTTGATGGATTTCTCCATCCACAGCACCTTGTTTGCATCGTTTCTTGACACGCCAGCTGCCATTGCCAGCTTTAGTCTGCGCTTGCGGCTTTGCGCTTTACGAAATTTCATCACCAGCACTCACCAGCCTTATCTGTGATGAACTTCGGGATTTCCTGACCTGTGGCAATGCACAGCGCAACTAGCTTTTCGACCCAGATGTCAAACAGACTTTCTTTTGGCATATAGCACTGGCCAACAGAAGGCTCCTTAAAACTTTTCCAGATCGTCAGGCCGACAGCACCGTCCGTGACCGTCCATATCATACTGTAACCTTCATTACAAAGGTTGTACAAAATGTCTCGTGCTCTGCTTTTGGCTTCGTTGATTTCAAAGGCATCCCAGCGTTTTTTGCTTTCCTCGTAGGTCTTGGCCGCCTCGTCAATGGCAAACTTTGCATCATCCGGGTGCTCAAGGTCTACCTTTAAGGTGATAATCTGCTCCATGTTCAGTCCTCCCATCCTCCGAAATCTTGCTGTTCTGCAACAGCCCTGGTCTCGATTCTCGGCGTGATACCCAGCTTCTTGAGCTGTTCATGGATAAGCTTTTCGCCCTCGACCGTCCAAACCGTCGTGTTCGGGATATAAGTCTTGCCGTTAGAGCGCTGAATGGCTTTGCCTTTTCGATTCTTGGTGTATCCCTTGCCTTGATAGGGCTTGTACAGCACCCACTGACCATCGCTGTCTTTATACTGAACTCGCTGGCTGTAAAGCAGCTTGTTCAGCTTTTCAGCAGTCAGACCGTAGTCCTTCGCAATGCTGGTGGCCGTCCGGCAGTTGTCCGCAATGCACACAGCACGAGCGAACTCAGCATCCGGTGTCAGCTCTGCAATCCGCTTGTCCTTCTCCTCCAGCTCCTCATGCGCTGCGATCAGTGCGGTTGCGAGGAGTTGCGAACGAGTAAACTGTGGCTGTTCGGTCAGCTTCTTTTCCATCTCGTTGAACGCTGCAATGTACTTGAGCTTCCACTCCAGAGCAGCCTTTCCGGTGAAGCCCATAGCCAACAGGGTGAAGCCGTCACGGTTCATGAGATAAGTCCGCTGTTCCCTGCCGTAGCTGTCCGCTTCGGTGCTTTCAAAAAACATCTGCGCAAAATTGCGCACATCTTCTTTTAGATTGTCTACCGCCCTGAGAACGTCACGGTGGTTCTTATCGAAGTTCTCTGCAATCTGACGGCTTGAAACCACAGGCTTGCCATTTCGCATGGATAAGATAATGTCGCTCATTTTCCCTCTCTTTCCTTCAACAGCTCTTCCAGAGCTTCTTTCACCTTAGCTTCCGCATTTTTAGGCTCACGCTTACCGTTCAGGATTTTTCCCAAGTATTCCGGTGCGCATCCCATTTTTGCAGCGAGCTCTCTGATTTCGATGCTGTTAACGTGAAGCGTTCCAACAACATCGCCTGTCCACTTAGGAAGCAAATTTTTTCTCCTTTCTTGTTCTAGTACTTGAACTTTTTGAAAGAATATGATAATATTATGGTGTCAAGCAAAAACATTATCGAACGTTCTTCTATTTGTTCAAAGCCTTTAATTTGTTCTACCGATTGAACCCGGTAGCCCTATTAAAGCACAAGTAGCAGAACTTTTCAAGTGTTTTTGTTCAAGTGGTAGAACTTTGTCATCTTGTACAAGCACCGGGGGTAAGTTTTGTGTTTTTTGACAATTTTGTGAAGCTGTGCGAAGAAAAAGGAGTAAAGCCATCTCGCGCTTTAACCGATGCCGGTGTTCCAAAATCTGCTTATAGCTATTGGAAAACAGAAGCAAGTGTTGGGAACGATGCAAAGCCAACAAACCAGAATGCTGTTAAACTGGCGCAGTACTTTGGCGTTACTGTGGACTACCTTCTCACTGGTCGCCAAAAAGAAAACCCGCCCCAGCAGCCGCAAAGTGAAGTTGATGCAGCAGTGGAGCGGATTAGAAAAAAGCTTGAATCCATGCCGAAGGAGCAGCGTGAGGCGCTGATGAACCTGATCGAAAAGATGTGAGGTAAGCTTGTGTATTACCTGTTGTGTGGCTGTGCCTTTTGCTTCTGGTTCATACAGGCCTTGTTAAAAGGCAATGACCGCGTGCTATATGGCAACGGCAGAAAATATCGTTACCGTAGAAACCGAAAAAAGAAGTGGTTCTGACCCGGTAAAATAAAAGAATCCCTTGTGCCGGGCTGGTATAGCTCTGCGCAAGGGATTTTCTGTTATTCCAGGTCTAGTGCTTGTTCCGTTGCCGGAATTTTTTCAGGATGTTCCAGCAGCCATGCAATAAATCGGTCAATCTTGGCTCTTTCCTGTTCACTCATTGTGGCATATCCTCCCGATTGGTAAGTGCAGATGTTCATTTGATACGATTATACATCTTCTAGTTGTCAAGTCAATGTATTTTGAACAACTTCGTAAAAATCGAACATTTTCTTTACATCTATTACTTCACATCAGGGAAGCCGCGAGTGTTCAAGTCAAAAGGGGCAACGCCTATCCATCTTTCCTCCAATCACAGCTCTACGAGCTGTCCGTCAATGCGTTCGATGCTGTCTGCCGGGTCGCGCCCATCGTCTAAGGCGGCTACGGCGCGTTCCAAGATGCCTTTTGCTTCGAGGTAAGCATCTTTATCAGCTTCGTACCCGGAAAGGCTCAGTACAAGCTCCAGCGTCCGTCTGCGAGCGTATGGAATAATCAGAGCATCTACGGTTCGGTTCATTAGCTTTCCTCCCACGGTTCAGGTGTGTGCGGCTTCCCGTCTGGAACACTGGCAGGCATTCCGTCGATGATCGGCATACGTTCATGGTTCCAGATTACAGTTTCTTTCATTTTTGTTCCACTCCTCTTTGGAATTTTTTGACAATATAGTTATACCACATCTCGCTGTTTCAATGAAACAGCGACTTTTTTCAATTATTGTTTCACATTTTGAACAATATATCAGTTAAATTACTTTGCTTTTGTATCATTTTGTCGAAAGAGGGGTATTTATGGATGATTATAGGATACGAGTGGCAAAAGCGTTAGGGATGGCAAGAGCAGAATCCGGACTTAGCCAACAGAAGCTTGCGGACAAAATGGGTGTAGGCCGGACATCCATTTTTCGTTACGAGCAAGGGACAATGACCCCAGATGCTCCTACTATCATAAAGTGGTTTGTGTGTTGCGGTGTTGCGGTCAAGCCGTACATAGACACCTGTTTGCATCCCGGATTATTGGAAAGTCTGGCTGGCGATGCCAGCACCGAGAGAAAGAGAGAGGCGCTGATAGAACATATCAAAGACGCCCATCCACAGGAAATTGACATGCTGTGCTATCTGATCTATGGCAATCACGGCTCAGATTACCTTGCCGTTCTGTGCGAAATGATAGCCAACCTTCACACGACTTTGCGTGATCGTGTGTCCGTCTGCCGCACCGTCACAGGTCATTATGAAATGGCGCAGGCCACCAAAATCGACCCAGACCCAGACGGAACACAACCCAATATGCAGATTTTATATCAGGCACAGGACTGTGGGGAAGCTGCGGCTATGAAGCGAAACGATTCTTACACCATCAACGAAGAAAACATTTTGCGCTGATTGTCGAATTATCGCAGTTTTTGCAGAACATTTTGTACACGTCCATCCACTTTTTGTACACCCATCGGGCAAATTTGCCTTGTCAATCCGTCCCCCATAGGCTATGAATCGACAATATTCGTGCGGAATAAATAGCGGATTATCGCTAATTTATTGTTTGCGATTGAGTGGCTTGTCATTCTGTCCCCCATAACACCGGCTTAAAAGTTTTTCATCCACTTTTTGTACACGTTAGGTAAACCTAACCGTTAAGCGTTTCAACCTTTCGGGTGTTGAACATCTGTTTATTTAGCAGTATTTGCTTTGTGTTTTCCACTTTTTAAGAGAGAAAGAAAAGATTTTGTGGAAAATTTTCTTCTTCTGCTATTAGTAGAAGTTATTTTATAATCTTGTTAATAGTCTTGTTTTATATAATGTAAAGAGGTGTACAAAAAATGGATATAGGTGTACAGATTGTGGAAACAGGTGTACGAAATGTGGACAGTTAGGTGTACAAAAAGTGGAAATAGGTGTACGCTTACTATTGATTTGTACACCTGTCTGTGGTATACTCTTATACGAGAGGAGGCGTGATAAGATTGTCTGATATTAAAGGCGGGAACTTGGTTGAAAAAAGCAGACAGCTTGTTTGGGCAAAGTTCACTGATTATACAGCAGGAGAACTACGGTTACTTGAAGTGTATCTTAGCCGCATCAATCCGAGAGACCCTGAAACTTCAACGGTTCAGTTTACGTTACAAGAGTATTGCGAGTTTTTGGGGCTGAAAATCAACTCTAGGAATTTGAAAGCACAGGTCAAGCATTTCATCGACAACTCCGTTGAAGTTCCTAGAGGTGACGGTTCAGGCTCGTTTGACTTGTATCCCTTGTTCAGTAGAGCAACTGTAAACTTTGAACCTAGTTTAATGAATATTACTGTGTCATTGTGTTGCAATCCGCTTCTGCAACCTGTTTTCTTCGACATTGCAGAGCGTGGATATGTCAAGTATCGCTTGCGCTACACAGCGAATATGAAATCGCAGTATAGCATTTTGCTGTATTCGATTCTTCGAGAATTCATCGGACGTGGCGTGAGCCAGCCCGAAATTACGTTGGATAGATTAAGGGAACAGCTTGGTGCAAGAGAACCTAGCTATCAAGAGTTCAAGCATCTTAGGCGACGTGTCATTGACATTGCGGTAGCTGAAATAAACGAAGTATCAGACCTGTGCGTTGAATATGACAAGGTCATGAGAGGTCGCAATGCGGTTGCTGTGAAGTTCAATGTAGCTTTCAAGTCTAATGAGCCAGTCATAGACGTGGAAGCTAACGAGGTTGAAAGCGTAGAGCTAAAAGATGTTCCAAAGAGCCAACGACCTGCCAGAAAGCCCCGCAGCGGCGCATACGAGGATGTGGATTGGGCATCTATTGCACCAGAGATGTCTAAAAGCCAGTGTATCTTGACCGCAAAACTGGTGGCAAAGAGATTGCCGGAGAAGTATCCGAACATCAAGCCTAACAAGAAAAAAGAAGCTGTTGTGAACATCATTGAGAACGCATACAGGATTCTTGTCAGTGAACGGCTTGACAAAATCGAAAAAGACCCCGGCGCTTATATGTATTCAATTTTGAAAGATGCAGACCTTGACGATTATGCTACGTTTGATGATAGCTTCTTGAAGTAGTCAGACGCAGCACATACGGCAGAACGAGCAGATGATGCAAAAAGGAGAAAGAATGGAATGGATTAGTGTGAAAGACGGGCTACCAGAAGAACCGGGAACGTATCTTGTGTCTTGCGTTTCTAATGGGCCTTATTTCTGTGGAACGCATACGATTACGGCTCAATGGAATGGGAAATGTTGGTGGAGGACAAAATATCAGAAATTCACCCATTGGATGCCGATGCCAGAACCAGTGAAAGAATAAAGAAAGAGTGATAAAATGGCAAAAATCATAGCTGTCGCTAACCAGAAGGGCGGCACAGGAAAGACTACAACAAGCACCTGTCTGGCTGGTGCGTTGCAGTTGCTTGGCAAGAAAGTTCTGCTGGTGGACTGCGATGCCCAGTGTAACGCAACGGACACCTACGGCGCACAGACAGAGGACGTATGCACCCTGTTTGACGTGATGACACGGCAAGGCACGGTTGAAGAAGGAATCCAGCACTGTGAAGCTGGTGACATTCTGCCGTCTGACAGTGCATTGAAGGACATTGACGAGCAGCTTGTCCGGGACATGGGCAAGAACTTCCGGCTGCGAGAAGCCCTTGAAAGCGTATCCGGTCAGTACGATTACATTGTACTGGACACTCCCCCGCAGCTTGGTCTTGCGCTTGTGAACGCTCTGATCGCCGCCAACAGCATCATCGTACCTATCACAGCAGACCGTTACGCACTGGCTGGTTTGAGCCAGCTTTCACAGACCATCGGCGATGTTCGAAGATACTTCAACCAGACATTGAAGATTGAAGGTCTGCTCCTGAATCAGTACAAGAGCCGCGAGAACCTGTCCAAAGAGGTTGTAGAGCAGCTTCCTGTGATTGCACAGAGCATGGGCACAACGCTGTTAGACGTGAAGATTAGACCATCTATGGGTGTTCGTAAGGCTCAGGCAGAGCGTCACAGCCTGTTTAGCGGCGATACGGCAAAGAGTACCAGCGCAGAAGATTTCAAGGCGTTGGCAGAGATTATTGTGGAAGGAGAAGAAAAATGAGCGGTGGACACTGGGATTATCAAAATGACAGCCTTGCAAATGCCATTTATCAGCACTGCTACCCAGATTATGACCTTGCAAATGAACGGATAAAAGAGCTTTCGGCTATTGCACGAAAAGAAAATCCGCTTGGAGACAAAGATTTGAGTATGCTTCTATACGATTTGCTCTGTGTTTTACATAGCTGTGATTGGTACAGAAGTGGCGACATTGATAAAGAGCAGTATAAGAAAGACGTACAGTATTTCAAAGAAAAATGGTTATGGAGCAAGGAATGGATTAGAGTGAGCGACCACTATCCAGAAATGGTGGATATAAACGGAGAACTTGAAAGCAACCCTGTCCTCGTTGCATCGCCGTTGACAGGAACAGATATTGCACAGTGTTACTTCTATCCAGAAGACGGCGGAAAACCTATTTGGAAAACAGATTGGTGTAATAATCTTGGGGTGACGCATTGGATGCCGCTACCAGAAGCCCCGTCCTTTGAAGATTCGGATTATGAGGAGGCTGACACAGAATGAAATCAACTAGCAAAAAATCCACAGGTCTGCTTGGCGGGTTTGATTTCCAGCCTATTTTTTCGGAACAGCCATTAAGCCGAAGTGAGCCAAAGGAAGAAGAAGTAAGCCAAGCAAAGCCGAACGAAGCCGAACAGGCACAGATTAAGCCCAGTGAAGCCGCAGACAGCCAAACACAGCCTAATGAAGCACAGTTAAGCGATATTAAGCCGAAGCAAGCCAAAGACAGCGAAACACAGCCGAACAATGCCGTAGTAAGCGAAAGTAAGCCAAAGAAGCTGAAACAGGCGAAGGAAATTCAACGCCTTATTGAACAGGGCGATGTTCCCGGCGCGCTAGCCGAAGCTGGTCTGACAAAGAAAAAAATCCCGATGCCGGAATCGCATCAGGGCGTTGCAAGTGGTGATGGCAAGCGTTCAAAGCGAATTACCATCCTTATGAGCGAAGAAGAGCGCAAGTACATCAACCGTGAGGCAAGGCGGCACGGAATGACGATTGGGCAGTTCGTTTACGCTCTGGCAGTTGCAGCGGCAGAGGGGAAGATTGAGTTGGAAGATTTCTTGGAGGATTGACGATAAAAGTTAAGTTCTAAAAGGGGTTGAATAGATATGGCATATAAATACACCGAAGAAGAAGTTTGGGATGCGATTCATACACTTTCTGATATGAGAGCTGGATTTAACTGCTTTGACGAAAATGATGTGCAGAAGTATGAAGCATGTTCAATGGGGATTGTTGCATTAAGAACGCTTGTGAACGCCGATAAAAGCTGAGTTCTAGGAGGATTGACGTATGATGAGGTCGAAGGAATTTTACGAAGGAAGCATTAGCCGTTTACAGAAAATGGTTAAACGTGGCATTTACGTTCTTTTGTTCGATGTCTTTGCCGTAGCGGTTCAGATTCCTTTTATCTTAGCTGGTAAATGGGTTGCAGCGCACTTGATTTTGTCCATCGCCGTATCTTTTGCAGCGGGATTTAACTTTAACACGCTTGTAGATAGCAAAAGACAACTTGATATGTACAAGGCAGATATGGAATTGTACTACACAAGTTCGTTGGAGGATTGAGGAATGGGCGTAACCATCAAATGCAAAAAGACTGGGCGTGAAATGGATGTGGGCTATTTCGGTTTTTTCAAGTTGAGAACAAAAGTTGCAGAACTTGTTGGTTCGGAAGTCGGAGAACACTATAAAAAGCTTTATGACATTCTCGACATACCATCTCCCGAAAAAGAACACGCTCTTGAATCGTACAATGACGAAACAGAGCGATTGGTTGAAAGCAAGGAACTTCCAATCAAAATTGCAGATTTTCTTTATCAATCGGACTGTGACGGAAAAATCCGATACGGTGCCTGCAAGGAAATCTTGAAAGTTATAGGTGATTATGACGATAGCATTATTTACGGATATGCTGGTAGAGAAAATCCCGCAAAGTTCAAAGACTTCAAAGAAATCCTTCAAGATTGCGTAGACAATAAGTGCTTTATGATTTGGAGATAACAATAACCCCCTGTGTAGTCACAATGACCGCACAGGGGGTTTGTTTTACTTATCAGCAATGCAATCCCAGTAAAGATACGCCTTGCCATCTGCGGCATCTGCGTCCTCAAGGAACGCCTTTGCCATGTCAGCATAAAAGCCCGGAGTGTCAACGGACTGGCGTTTTGCGACCTGACAATAATCCGAGTACATCATGTTCATGACAGCCCAGAAATCGTTCGGGTCACAGGTGATGTTGCGCTGTTTCGCAACATCCTGCGTCTGTTCCAGCGTCCAGTGACAGCCTTTCGTGCCGTCAGCGTTCACCATGCTGTCGCACCATTCCTCCGCTTCATCGTGGGTGAGGTGCTGGCGCGGCATCTTGATGGAGCGGCTGTCTGCACCGCCACGTTCGTACTGTCCAGACCGTTTATCCCAGTCTCCGTTCTGCGAGAAGCCGATTTGTGGCATTCTGCGCCCATTCTCTACGTCAGGATAGCGGGGGATAGGGTAGGGGTCGATGTAGCGGTTCTCCTCCTGAGGATAGTAGGGATAGCGGTCATTGCCACCTTCCAGCTTACGCAGACGGCGTTCCATCTCACGTTCCCTGCGGTCACGCTCTTCCTCAAGGCGGTCACGTTCCGGTTCACGGTCTTTGTCGTGTTCACGGAGCATCATCATGCGGCGAAAATTAGTCTTGCCCATAATCTATACCTCCTCAAGAAATGGACGCGGGCACATCAGCGTGGGAACGGCAGAAGCAGCCAAGATATTTGAACGTGCCGGTGCCAGTTGCAGACGTTGCCACACGGGTAGCGTAGCGGGTGCGAGTGTGGATGCTTTCAGCAGTTGCAGTCGGTCAGAGGGTATGCGGTCGTGCCTGCACCGATGGTGATGACCACAGGGGCGTTGATGGTGGTCGTGTCTGGCAAAGCCTGGGCAATGACCAGACAATATTTTTCTCCCGCTGCGTAAGAGCCAGCAGGGATGTTGATAGTCAGCGTGTCATTGGCGAACGTCACCGCATCCGAGATGACGAGGTGCGGGCACAGCCGGCAGCTTGTTTTGCAAGCCATAATGTTTTCCTCCTAAAAAATCAGGGGCAGAGGTGTCTTACCCCTGCCCCGATGGTTCACCCGGTGTTATCGGGGAGTGTGTTGGTTAGCAGCCGCAGCAGTTCACGCCCACGTTGGGGTTTGCCACCTGATAAGCGGGAATCGGACGAGGATTGACCCGGTTCAGGATGGTATCAGTCTGCTGGGACATCACGGTGGTCAGAAGCGCATTCTGACGATCCTGAGAAGCCGCGAACTTGAGGCTCTGGTTCTCAGCGGTCAGAGTGGCGATCTTATCCTGCGTAAAGTAGTCCATCATAGCGCGGTAGTTTGCGTTGCAGTTGTCGATAACTGCACGGGCGTTGTCTGCGATAGCCTGACGAGTAGCGCAGTCCTCCGTTGCGATGGTGTACTTCAGGTCGCCGATCAACTGCTTGTTCTCGCAGCAGCAAGATGCAAGCTGCGTGGCAAGTGCGGTCTGACCCGCCTGCCGAGCGTTGCCCTCCTGCATGATAGCAAGGTTAATGGCGTTGTCGCCGTTGGACACGCTGCGTTCCAGGCCGTTCACGAGCTGTGCGTTCTGGTAGCCGAGCTGACAAATGGCGCTGTTCACGCCAGCAAAGCCGTTCGCGATGTTGGTGTTGACACCGTTCATTTGTGCCAGCTGGTCATAGCCCAGAGAGCAGATACCGCTCTGGATGCCCGCCAAAGAACGGGAGGTATCCTGCTGATAGAAGCCCTCAGACAGAGCCGCACGGGTGTCTGCACCGCCCTGACCAGTTGCGCCAGTGCCGACCAGATAGGGGATGTAGGCGTTCATGCCGTTGTCGCCGCCGTTCCGGCCATAGCCGTTTGTGCCCCAGCCAAAGATGATGGCAAGGATAATGACAGCCCACAGACCTTCGTTACCGAAGAATCCGCCGTTGTTATTGCCGCCGTCCTGCCCAGCCAGATAGCCAGTTGCAAAATCGTCCATAACAAAACTCCTTTCAGTTTTGCGTTATGCTATCCCGCTACCGTGTGCAGCGGGCGAAGCCAAATCAAAGCGGTTTTTGTCAAGTCCGCAAAACTGAGAAGCGTTTCGCTTAGAGGAATGCTTATTTTAGGATTGTTAAGTCAGCTTGGAGGGTTGTCTTTTTTGTTTTTTGGGTCATCCCAATTTTTGCTGGCAGCACCGAAAATGAAGCCAAGCATTAAAGGAACCCATATTTTGTCGTTTCCGCACAGATTGTTGATGTCAAAATCTTTTTCGGAATGGCTGTTTTCAAAATCATCCATTGTAAAGCCTCCTCACTTCGGAAGCGTCAAATTCAGGGCACTTGCCAGCTGGTTCAGGTCGATGCCACGCTCTTTGGCGAGGTTCTGCGCCATCGTTCGGAGCTGTGCTTCGTTCTTACCCTGAATCAGGTTCAAGCCCTGCATGATAGGAGCATTCTGCCCGCTCAACTGCTGGATAAGCCCCATCGGGTTCTGCCCGGCACGAGCCAGATTTGCAAGCTGCATGATAGGGCTGTGCGTAATCATATCAAACGGAGAGGGCATCGCTTATTCTCCTTTCTTCGTTGCGGCAGCGGGCTTAGAAAAGCTCTTCTGCCATTTTTCCAGCTCGTCCAGACGATGCACAAGGGCGTTGTACTGCTCAATAGGCACATACTGCTGTGTCGGTGCAGCGGTTTGCTGTGCCTGTTGTGCTTGCATCTGTCTCCACGCTTCCGGGCTGTAGAACTCCTGCACATAGGATTCGCAGGTGTCCGGGTTGAGCCGCTTGCAGTAGATTACGCCGCTGCGCAAGTCCGGGCAGTAGGTCGGTCTGCCGTACAGGTCTGACGGTATCGCCAGAAATTCTTCCCTGTTAGACACAGGTCTGCCAAGCAACCAACCGCCATCCTGTGCCGACTGCTGAACAGGCTGTTGCCCATTCATCGGCTGCGGGCGTTGCGGTTGTGTCTGCTGCATCTGTGCGTTTGGCAGGGAAGCGGTAAGACCTACCGTTCCCATGCCGCCGTAAGGATTGACGGGCTGCTGCGGAACATAGAGCGTTCCGGGTGTCGGATAATAGCTCATAATACATCCCTCCTGATGTGACCAGTGTACCGCATCGGCAGAAAACGAAAGACAACGAAGAGACAACGAACGCACAACGAAGGACAAATATAAACTGATACAACTGCTACAAAATAGACAAAAAAATAAGGCAAAGTCTAGCAACTGTGTCTGTATCACTTGTGGCAGTTTTGTGGTATAATCAGTACAACAAAACCAAGAACATAGTTTTAGGAGGAAACGACTATGGACGCAAAAACCATCCAGAATCTCGGCAAACTGTACCGCCTGCTTGATGAGGCCTGCTCCGACCGCGTGAATCAGGAAGACCTTGATAACGCTACGAGGTTTCCCGTGCGTGGCGTGATGATGAAAATCACGCTGGCGCACAAGCTCCACAAGATGACACCGGAGCTTGACAACGCCTGCGCTTACGTCCTGAAGGATATAGACCTTGAGGACGTGGATAACAGCTTTGCGCTCAAAGCATTGCCGTTGCAGCAGCAGGGCATGTTCCAAATCGGGTATATGTCGCCTGATTATAAAACACTTGGTGTGGACGCGGGAAAAATTAAAGCCGCGCGGGAAAGCGCCGGTCTGACCATTCGTGCGCTGTCGGAGAAGACCGGGTTGTCTACCGCGACCATCCAACACGCAGAAGCCAGAAAACCTATCAGGATGACCACGCTCAAGAAAATTGCTGCGGCCTGCAACGTATCAGTAGAAGAGTTGCAAGGGTAAAAGAAAAGCGCCCACACGGAAAAATCCGCATAAGCGCTTAACTGTAAAGAGGCACACATTGGAGTGCGATATTAAAATATCACAATATCCAATATATGGCAATGGCTTCGACAAAACTAGTGTGTATAAAGCAAAAATCCCCCACTTTGCCTACAAGTACCCAGCGTGGCACGCAGGGCTTCGACAAAGCAGGGGATTTTTTATGCCACCGAAATGGCAAAGTCTAAAATCAAGAGCGGAACCGCCCGCAGACAATGCCGCTCTCTACAAAGGCCGTAGCCTTTCAAATATCCACCCTCTTGCGCTTCTTCGAGAGGCCGGGTGGATTTGTTGATGTTATTATACTACAAATCGTACAAAAAGAAAAGCGACAGACCCGAAAGCCTGCCGCTTTTTGAACTGTCAGAGCAAAAGCTCAAAACTAATCCCTAAACAAAGTTAGTATATCACACATCCAGCATTTTATCAATGCTTTTTAGCCGGTATCCTATCGCTGTCCGGCTGTAATGTGTCTGCGCTGCAATGTCCGGCAGCGGGAGCCGCTCAACATACCGCAAAAGAGCTATCTTACGGTCTACCCTCCCAAGCGGTGCGTTTTTGATGGCGGCGGTCATCTGTTGTCGGTCAAGTCCTTGCAGGCACAGTGGCAGCACTACGCGAGCCGCCGCCACAGGCAGCACCGAGCCAAAAAGGCTGCGGCAGCTGTCCTGCGTTGCGCACTCGAACGGTCACGGCACGGTAATGTCCCATTTTGCCGCCGTTGGCAAAATGGTCACACACTGCGGGCCACAAAATCGGGTACGCACGCTGATCATAATAATAGCGTGGCGTTTGCTCGTATGTAGTGCTACTCATGGTGTTACTCCTTGCTATCCAAAACGGTTACTGCGTACACGCGGAGGCTTTCCAACTTTTCGATAACGGCACTATAAGTTGCTTCCGTCGCGATGTGTGCGATGCGCTCCAGCTCGTTGCTCTCTTTTGATGCAGCGATAATTTCATCCGCAGATACGCGTTTCATGGACTCAATCAAATCGAGCAAATCTTCGATATTTACTGCGTTCATACTCTCACTCCTTGCTTAATGCCGCTTTCATGCGGTCAAAGAAAAACTGAATCACCTTGCTCATGGTCTCTTCGGTGATTGCCCACGAGACCAGCTTGCCCCACCGGCTGTTGTTCAGATAGTGGCGCAGCATTTTGACACACCAAGCCTTGCGCTCTGCGCCGCGCTTGGTGCCCTGAATCTCACGCTCTGCTTGGTCGATGAGGTCAAGCACCAGCGTCCTGACCGCTGCGCCGTAGCCCAGACGGATAAGCCCCAGCACAAGCGACACAGCGCCCACAACGATGAGCGCAAGCGCCAGCCATGCGGGCAGCGGGGTGAGAATGGTATTAAGGATTGCTTCCATGATTGGTTACTCCTTTCAGCAGGTAATTGTTAATGTCGGTCTTGCTTTTTAGCATACTTTCCCGGTTGTTGCCGGATAGTTGCGCATCCAAAAGGTTCTGCACGCCAACAAGGACAAGTCGCATTTCTTCGTCAATGCCGTCAAAGCGGCGCAGGTCTCTTGCAAGGGCCTGTGTATGCTGGAGCTGACCCTGTTCCAAGGTGCCGACGCGCTTGTCCAGCTTATCCAGCCGCTTGTTCTGCGCGTTGTCCGGCTCCTGTGCCTTCTTGATGTACTTGTGGATGATTTCCAGCACCTTGTCGATCGTGATAGCAGCGGCGCACAGGCTGCCCAGGATGCCAAGCACCCACAGGAGAGCTTCTTTTTCGGTCATTTGCCCTCCCGAAGACGGGTCAGGCCCTTCTTGCGGATAATTTTTGGGTAATTGAGGGTAGTGACGTTGAGGTCTACATCGCCGGAGATGCCCGGCACAGCGCCCTTACTGGTGTGCTGGTGAGCGTTGTACTTAAAAGTAACAGCAGGCGGTTTGCCCGTATAGTCGGCCAGCCAGACGTCCCACCGAGAGGACAGCCGAGCCATGTCCAGCTCGTACTTGTAACCGGTGTAGGTGTACAGTTGGGCGTAAAAGCCCATTTTCTCCACCTGTTCCAGCGCGTAGGCGGTGAGGTTGGTGAGGTCGAGGGTGCTCATGGGTTTGAGCTTGTTTTCCTCCACGTCCACCGCAAGGGGCATGGTTAGCTCCTTGCCGCGTACCGCTTCCCGCACAAGGGCCAGCTCTGCATCCGCCATAGCCTCGCTGGTGGCGTAGGTGTAGTAGTAGACGCCCACGTCCAGCCCAGCGGCCCGGGCGCCGCGGTAGTTGCGCTCAAAGGTCGGGTCGATGTACAACCCGTCCTTGCGTTTGCTCAGCTTTGGATTCGTGGAGACCGTCTTGAGCATGGCCCCCTTGTAGCCAGCCGCTTTGACCTTGCGCCAGCCGTCGAGGGTGATTTTGCCCTGATACCGACTCACGTCGATGTAGCGGTAGGGTGGTGCGCCCTCCCAGCCGGGAGGAGCAGCGCTCCGGGTGTCCACCGTGGACACCGGGTCAGAGGTAGAGACATCTGCCGCCCGAGAAAGGGCGGAAAAGAGAGAAGCGAGGAAGCTGAGGATGGTGTGCAGCATTTTAAGACTCCTTTTTGTTTTTAAGGTTAGATAAAGCTTCCTTTAGTTAATGTCATAGGTGGCATCATGCTTTGGCTCTCTTGCTAAACCTTCAACACTGTTTAACGTGTGAATATTGATATAGGTTTTATCACCATCGCCTTCTTCGCCAAATAGTAAAGTTTTAGATGTCGTGCCATCAGGGCGATGTATTCTACAATTTATAAGTCTGCAGCGTATACCGTTATAGCAAATAGATGGTCTAATAGCTCCAGTAAAATATTCTACAGACCAAAAAAACATAACATTTGTCGCAAAAATCGAACCATATCCGCGGTTATCATTATTAGGGTTAAAAAAACACCGAAAATACGAATCAATGTATGAGTTTGTTACAAACACAGACGTTGCATCAACATAAATTCCGATACTTTTGTTATTGTAACTTGAATACGTAATGAACGGATGAATCTGTTCCATGTGCGTGATTCCTTTGACATAAGCAAATGTGCAAAAGTTCACTGCATCGATATGTTTCCATTTGCTATTAGCGACATCAATTTTGAGTGCCGTTCGAACAACCCCATCGTCGTTTCTTGAGCGAAGTAGTATTTTATAAAATTCTCCTTCACCGGTTTTGCACCAAATGCCATATTTTGCTGGGTCGTTCACTTGCAAATCTTCAAAAGTCATTGCGTTTGTATTTTTTAATACCACAATGCAAGATTGAGCCTTTCGTTCACCATCCAGAATGCACCTTCTAAATACACCGCGGAAGCGGTTGTTGGTTTCGCAATCTATAATAACGAGTGCTGTAGTATCTTGTAGTGCCTTAATGATTGCATAATTAAAATCTACATCCATCACGCCTAGCACTGATATTGGGCTTGAGACTCCATAGGTCTTTCTGGGAAATTCAATGCTTTCCTTGTTAGCCGAACAATATTTCATCATTTTGTTTAATGCTATTGTATCGTCATCACCATTCCCAATCGCACCCCAAAATTCGGGTCGGCACTTATTGTATGGGGTTTCAAAAGTCAGCATTGTTCCGTTTTTCGATAGTATATGGTTTATTCCGTTATATGCAGTAAATTTGTTAATTACCTTTTCCCATTTGCACTCAATATAATCTGTTCCATATTGCACGTCTCTATCATAGAGCATTGGTTGGATGGTAATGTCAACATAGGTATCTGCACGTATTGTGTACCACAAATACTTTGTTTCTTCTGACGACGTAAAGCTACTATCGAAATCAACAGAATAGCTATCTGACCTTAATGACATTGTTACATTGCTTGGGGTGGAAGTATAGTATCTACCAGAGCGAAAATAAGCGTCTGAATACTTAAATGTACAAACACCATTTGAAGGAGTTCCAGTTAATCTTAAAGAACCATCTGTATTTTTATGAATAATCAATCCGGAAATTTTAACATCATTGGATAAATCTATTGCATTTGGAATTGCCATGTTTGCATTAGTATGATATGATTCTTGATTTGTGTATACAGTATATGGGTTCTCTGCGTAAAAAGTATCAGTTGGCAATGTTTTAAGGCATAAACACAAATTGGATAAATCTTCCTTTAGCTGCCCAACCGCTTCTCCAGTCGCTTTCGCATCCGCCGACGCGCCGGAGATAGTGAGGGTCGTATCAGTGCAAGCCAATGCGTTAAGAGTGCTGGCGTTCATGGGGGTGCCTTCCACGATGGGCTCATCATTTCGGACAAGAGTGACGACCTCTGATGTACCGTCTGACTTTTTCATAGTCCAACGGCCCGGGTATTTTGCTTTTCGGTCAATAAACCGCATAGTAAGGTTCACCTCCATAAATTGGCTCGGAGCAGTAAAGCGTATAATCTTTGGCTATACTTTCGATGTCAGAAAGTATCTTTTCGACCTGATTTATCACACCAAATTTCATAGAAAGGGATTTCGGCACATCCGGAGTAGAGCTTGTTCCGCTGCATTTTGAACGGATGGCTTTTACGCTGGCTATCCAACGATTGGCGTCCTCTGTGGTAAGATAGCTGTTCGGCCCCCATTCGGGAGTAGACGTTCCGGCGAAAGTGATTGTTCCAGAAAAAATCATTTTGACGTCATCGCCATAGTAGGCGCTGCCGTGTGCAATGTCGATGTAGTCATTTGCTACGACCCAAGATGGCTCGACAGAGGGCGGATAGAAGTTGTTGGGAGCGGCGAAATAGAGCTGGTATTCGACGCCCTTTTCCAACACGATGCTGCCCATGTCCAGCACTACATCGTTATAGCCTTTGACAAGGTCGATGGTCTTGTCTACCAGCGCGGTCCCGATGCCGTACTTGCGCAGAACGGTGCGCATTCTGCCCGGCATATAGCCCTTGACACGGAATCCCAGCGAGCGGAGCGGCAGGCCCGCTTTCTTGGCCGTCAGCGGCATGAAGAACTCGGACTTGGAGGGATAAGTGTCCCACGCGGGGATTTCTCCAGAAGTGTTGAGCGCCGTCACGACCGAAATCGGGTCGATAGGAAGTTTCGCTCCGACAATGTCAGCAAGCTCTTTCATGCCCTGTTCGATTCGTGAATAGTCAGTGTAACTGAGTGCTCCTTTCATACCGGAGGCCCATTCCTGCTGTTCATCCGTTGTCCATGTGCCGGTTCTGGCTTTGGCTGTTAGCTCTTTTACGCGGTCAACATCCGCCTGTGTGCGGTCTGTAATCCATGTTGCCATATGTTATGCCTCTCAGAAAACTAATTTGCCGTTGGCATCAAGTTGAGTTGTCTCGGGGACAGTAAAAGCAGGATGAGTACAATGGGAAAAATTTGAACCGGTATAGTTATCAACTGGTGTACCCATTCCAATAATGTCGGAAGAACCGAAGGTATTATACATCATAAAATAAATCATTCGCGCTTGATAATTTTTGCGTATATCACTTGGATACCCGGATGCAAATTCCGCACTATAAAGCATAGGAGTGCGTGTAAATACATAATAGCTAAAAGCGGAAGACGTTTCAGAAGGGGTATCGGAAGAAATCATGGTCTGTAATATTTCCGGAGCATTTGAGAGCGTAGTTCCTTCATTATAAGAATAGTCTGGGCTGTTTTTTGTCCAGTTTTGAACGTCATTGCCTTTGCAATCCCATCCAAATTCATGTGCAGACAAAAGAAATGCCGCTCTAGAAAGAACACTTACATTTCTACTTCCTTCTGAAAAATCAGAAGCAGAAAAACCGGGGGTATAATAAAAAGAAGTGACGCCCATTGCAAGTTTTTGATTATTCGAGAACAATTTAAGATAATCATTATTCAGCCAGGTATCAATACTACTACTTGCATAAGTAGACCAAGAAGAATCCCATTCTCGAATAGCGGCGTAATGCTTGCGAACCAGAAGAGTTCGTCCGGCTCCATTCAACTCGCTCTCGTAGTTATGCTTCGCAACGATGAACTCAACCACGTTGCCGCCCTCGTCCATAAGAACGGTGTCGCCCTCTGCAACATCAAACAGGTTGTACGATGTTGTAATGAAAGAACATTTCGCGGAGACGTTGCCCACAAAGGCAGTGACAACAGCCTTGCCCGGGGAATTCCACTTGACTTGACAAGTGGATTTTCCCTCTGCGTTTGTCAGAACGTGAAGAGAGACAATTCCTTCGGGAGAAGCTGCCCAGTTGATTTTGGGAGAATCAATGGTAGCGGGGGACAGGGTAGCGGAAAGAACAACGGAATCACCCCAGTCAAGCTGTTCGCTGACATGGTCAAGAGACAAAGCCTGAGCATCTGCCATCATGTACCCCTCTACAGTGCCTTTGAAGCACCCATTGAAGGTGTATTTTGCATTAGTCACCAGCAAGACGGCGTCGTAATTGAACTGGTGGTGAATCTTTACCATATCAAGAGCGTCAACGATAGGGCTTGCCCGATAAGTAAGAGAAGCCTTGCGGCGATTGGAAAGGACTCCATAAGACTCCGTAAGGGCATTTCTGGATTTTGCAAGGATGTCCTTTGTGAGCATAACATTGCTCAGAGTCTGACTCACGCCTTTGCCCGAAGGGCTTTCGGGATAAGCGTAGGTAACGCCACCTGCGGTGGTCACTACATTGAGCATATTTTGAGCAAAGGTGATTTCCGGCCAAGAATAATTGTTCAGCACCGGAATATCCAATACCGAGTCAGAGGCGACAGAACCGTACACACGGTTAATCTTTATCACGCCATCGCGAGTCTGGTACAGAGCCATTCCGGCCGCATTGGCGGCAAGCTGCAAAATATCGGAGTTGTGATAAGCAGACCCATCGCTCGTGATGTCCGTAGAGTAGTCTTTCAGTTCATCAGAGATTTCTGCTGTGATGCCATCTGCTTCAAGCTGCTCCAGTGCATCGTAGCACATCTCATAGAGCGTGCCGTATTTTCTTCCGGTGTACTTCGTGCTGGACAGATATAGGAAAGCGTCTCGCGCCTGAAAGGATGCCTCAATGCTGTTGGCGGGGACGCTCCACTCCGACAGGAAGAACATTCCTCCGCTCACCCATTCGGTCTTCCCGTCAACATCCATTCCATAACGAACAGTGACAGGCTGGCGCTCATAGATGTACTTGTAAATCCCTTGAGGGTTTACGGAGTCCCATGTACGATCGCTGTTATCGAGGCTAAAGGAAATCGACTCCTGAGAAAGCTGCCCGGAGATAGGGTCTCTTGCAGAAGAATGGCTGTAGGACAAAATTTTGGTCTTGTCGAACACCAGATACCTTCCGATTTTCACTTGTTCGACCCTTACTCGGCGGTTAGGGAGACACCACTTCAGTACCTCAATCTCTACGGCATCAAACCCGGAAAGCTCTACATCAACATCAGAACGGACGGATTTGTTTCCGTTTACGGTCACAGTTTTTAACCTGTTAGTCCCAAGATATGCGCTGACCGAAAAATCTGTAGCGTATTCTTCAAATACCGTAGACCAGCAAATTGAAACGCCGGGAATCGAGGACTTGCTCTCACTCGGAAGTTCAAGCCGAATAACAGGATGGTTTGAATCGTCAAAAATCTTGGCGCTCAAAAAACCGGTAGTTCCATACGGAGAGGAAGAAGGAACAATGGCGCAACTTCCGTCAAGAACAGTGAGATTAAGCTCTCCTGTGGAATACCTCGAAATGGAAGCGTTATTGGAAAGCGCAATACTGTGAAAGGTAGAGAATGGGGCTGCCGATGACGTGACGATGGTAGCCTTTTTGTTGATACCCGGCTCAGTGATTCCACAGGTAATCTCTACAAAAGATTCCGGGACAAGGGTTTCGTTAAATTTTTCTTTCCACTTATCGGAGACTTCAACCATGTGTCATACCTCCACAAGAGAAAGTTTGCACCCTGTCCATCCCATCACGACACCGGTTTTCGGCCCTCTACGCCACATACCGCCGGTGCGGTCGGAGACATACATCTGACGGGTGGTATAACCAGCTGTGGCTTGGTTATAGAATCTAACAGTGCAGTAAAAATTCGTGGTAAAAAGACTCAAGATGTCGGCCCACTGCCGTGCGGTGAGGTAGTTCCAAGACATGGAGACTTTTGCTACATCATGCCGCACGACAGAACCAACAACCTTTCCCTGAACATTTCGGCCAGAGTCCACGATCGTGCTAGTCGTTCCCTCATAAGAGGATGGTTCCGGTAGCTCTACGCCATTCACCGTAACCAGTGCAGGAATATTGGCCATCTGAACCATCCTTTCTTAATAGGAATAAACTTCAGTACCCATAATAGACACACCACGTTCTTTCTGGGTCTTTTCAACAGAAGCAGTGAGCTGCTTGCCATCAAGGTATACTCTTACATCTCTTCCATCAGAGATTTCCTCTCCATACCGCTGCCAGATGTCGAGGAATGCGTTGTAGCAACCGTTGTACACAGCATCTCTCATCTCTTCGGAGTTCCCGCTTGCGGCAGAATAGGTGCCACTATAGGAAGAGCTGGATGTCGAGGAATTGTAGCTAGAGCTTCCAACATACTGAGATGTATCGCTGTAACTACCGGTAGAATGGCTACCGCCAAGTTTCGATACGATTCCAGCGATTGCAATACCAAGGGTAGCGGCAGCAGCAAGGGCTACGATTCCAGCGGGAATGCCAAAAATCGTAGCGCTAAGGGCGGCACCCACAGCAGAAAGCATTCCCGCCACTGCGGTTCCGATAGTGCTTACCAGCCCGGCAAACCCAGCGAAAATTGTCGGGAAAGAACTGAGCAAGCCGCCAGACAGCGCAGCGCTGATTGCTTTAGCAGCCGTTGCGAGAGGAGACTTCACGTTTCCGAAAGCCTGCGTAATACCAGAAAGCATCGTCTGAGTTTCAGAGGAAACCTTTCCGAAGTTCTGAGTCAGTGCGCTTACCAGATTTTTGCCAATGGTAGCGGCTGTATTCAGCAAAGAAGAAGCTTGGCTTTTCAGTTCTTTGCTCAGTCTGCCAAGCAAATCGCTTGCAACGGACTTGACGCGTTTACGCTGCTCATCGCCCATAGCGCCCCAAATGCTAGCGGCAATGGTAGTGCCAACTGTTTTCCAATCGCCACTTTGCGCAGCCTGAATGAAAGTTTGCACCGTACCGAAGAAGTCGGTCTTGAGGTTGTTATCGAGTTCGGCCCACTTAGAGTCTAGCCCGGAAATGATGCCGTTGACGTAGCTTGTGCCGCAGTCAATGCCATAGTTCGCCATTTCTTCGCCCTTGAGCTTGGTGGCGTCTACGAGTTTATTCATAGCATCGTTGACATAACCGAGAGCGCCGGTTATGCCGTTCGCAAGGCCTTGAACAATATAGCTACCATAATCAAAGAACACCTTAGAAGGAGAGTGAATGTCCAAATCGCCAGTGAACTTGTCAAGAATAGCTTTTGCCAGACCACCAACTGTTTTCTTAGCGGTTTCAATGCCTTGATTGATACCTTTAATAAGACCGTCCACAATATTTTTGCCATACTCAAGCATTTTCTTGGGAATGTTCTTAACAGTATCAACCAAACTGTTCCAAGCCTTGTCCCAGTTTTCTTTGAATCCGGCCCACTTCTGATTCCACCACTCGCCAACGCCGACAAACCACTGCTTCAAATCAGCGCTAGCTTGATTAAGGCTCTCTTCCGCAGATGAAACAGCCTCACTAAGACTGTTCCAAGCTTTGGAGAAGTTCTCTTTGAATCCGGCCCACTTCTCAGAAAACCAATCATTCAAAGCCTCAAGCTTTTTGTTGAACGTATAACGGAGAATTTCAAATGTAGAATCAATTCCGTTTTCTGCCATTTGAACTTCTTCTTCGGAAAACCCAAGATTCTTCAGCCGATAATGAATGGCAAGCGTAGTATAACCCGCCTCTTCGTAACGCTTGATATAATCTTCAACTTCTTTAATGCGGTCTTTTTCGCCAAAGGTAATGCCAAGCTGTTCCAAAACAACGCCAACGCCAACGCCAAGAATAAGCGCTGCACCGGCAATCGGAGCGGAAGCGCCAGCGGCCAAAGCTAAAGTCACGCCAGCAAAACCTCCAGCAGCGGCAGTTAATGCCGTTAGCAAAGCGTCAATGGAATCACCGGGTTTAATAGAGCCACCTTTTGTGCCACCATAAGTGATGGCAGACAAGGCGAGAACAGCGCCAACAGAAAGACCGAGCGAGAATCCTGTGGCAGTTTTGGTAAATACCGCACCGGCAATTCCAGTTATTACGGCAGCACTAATGCCCTGAATCCAAACGGATGCGTCAGTAGCTTTGGCAGCGCCTTGCGACAGATTGGTTTTAATGGATTCAAGCTGTGCAACGGCGCTTACGATAAGGGCAAGAGATGCGCCTTCGGCTCCGAACAAAGCGTAGCCACCAATAGCTGCCGCAGCAGTGGTAAGCCATTCCGCAAAAAACGCTTTAACATCTCCTGTTTTTAGGAAGCTATCAGAAAACTTCTGAACAAGTGTCCATTCCACAACAAGAATGGCAATCATGGCGGCGGCTTTTTGAATGCCATTCATGCCCTTAATGACTTCTCCGATTTGCTTGATGAACTTCCCAAGTTCCCAAAGAGCAAACGCAGCCGCAATAGATTCAATCAAAGGGAGCAAGCCTCTGATTTTCTCCTTCATTTCATCAATAGATGTGCCAACATAGTTCTTGAACATATCGTAGCCGGACAGGTCTACATCGCCCAAGATATTGCCAGCGGATGCGCCGCCGCCAGAGCCGGAACTTCCCTGTGTGGGGTCAATGATGTTCAGTTCATCAAAGCCCATCGTGTAGTCCTTGAGGGCTTTGGCGGCTTTCTTAGTGGAGTCTGCCGTGTCATCCATTGCGTCACCAATGCCGCCAACACTGTCAGCGCTCTTGGTGAAATCAGTGAACACGACCTTCACGCCCATCAGCTTTGCCACCCATTCAACAAACTCTCGAATGAGCTGAACAGCGGCAATCAGCGGGGGAAGAATGGATTTCAGGGCAGGGTAGAGCAGAGAGCCAACAGACTTTGCCAGCATATCCAACTGTGCTTTCAGAATCTTAATTTGGTTCGCAGGGCTTTGGATGGTCTGTGCAAGGTTGCCCTGCACGTTGGCAGTCTGCTTCATAATGGCAATGTAACGCAGAACCGCCTTATCTGCCTGAGAGAGACTAGAAACCTGCTTGTTAAAGCCCAAAGAAAGAAGCTCCTGCTGTAACCGTGCCTGAGTCAGGTCGATGCCCAAACGGCGAATAGGCTCAATCTCACCAGAGATTGCGGAAGACATTGCGGTAAAGGTTTCTGCAACATTTTTGTTCCAGTAGGATGCCTCGTCATAGGCAAGTTGGGTCAGGTTCTTGGACAGAACGTATGCCTTGTCGCTGGCCAGACCAAACGAAGTGCCCAAGCTCTGGATGGTAGCCATGTAGGTCATCGCTTTGGTCGGGTCAACACCAAGTAAGCCCTGCATCTTGCTAATGAGCGTATCAGCCTCACCGCTCAAATTGCCCATAGCATTATGAAACAGGTCTGTTGCTTCGTAAAAGTCATTGAACTTCGCAACAGCGTTGCCAAGATACTCAGCAATGGCTTTCAGCGAAACCAGCTTTGCCATGTTCCGCATAAAGCCGTTCATCTGATTGGACAGGCTGAGATAGCTCTTGCGCTGCTTTTCATTGGCTGCGGTCACACGGTTCGCCTGTGTCACAACCTTGCTCAACTGCGGGGGGAGCTTTGCAAAGGCGTTGCCTACTTTGTCAAGCTGAGATGCAAGGGGAGTAAGGGCAGCAGAAATCTTCTGGCAAGAGCTTGCAAAAGAATCAAGGTCTGTCGTTTTCAGCTTGTCAGTCAGGTCAGGAACCTTTCCAATCGCATTGAAAGCACTGCCAAGAGCTTTAAGGTTCGATGCGTCCAGAATGGACAATGGAGCCAAAGCGTTAGTGAGCTGAGTAATGCTTCCAGACATGGAGTAAAAGTCCACGCCGTTCAAGCCAGACACAGCCGCAGGAATCTTCTTGATTGCGTTCACAACCGTGTTGATGCTTTTTGCGCTTGCGGTCGGGTTTACGTTGGAAAGTCCATTTAGAAAGCTGGTAATTTTGTCCAGCCCAGACATTCCAGAGGATGCCTGTTTCAGCGTTGCAATGGAACCAGCCAGCTTATCAAGGCTGTTTACAACCTTCGTGACGTTTCCTTTCGTCCGCAAATTAGAAATGGCGGTAGCGAGCTTGTCGATATTAAGCTCCGCGCCCTGCGATTCCGCAGAAATCTCTACGGATAAGCTCGTAATATCAACATCAGCCATCACTACCACCATCACTTTCCATCATAGAGAACATCATTCTCTTGATTCGCTCCTGCGCCTCAACTGCGCGTTGGTATTCATACTCGTCTTTCTCCTTTTGTGTAAGGGGAATCGGTCTATCCATGTACTTGATGGGGCTAGACCCTTTCTTTCGGAACATATTGCCAACCGTAGAGGAAAGCGCAGATGCCATGTAAAAGCCATTTCTCCACGCTTCAGCATTGGCTCTGCGTTCCCGCAGCTCCTCTGCGTCACGGTAGACTTTTGCCAGCCAGACATCGCCGTACCAGAACTGGTCGTAGGTCATACCGATGGAGATGTAATAGGCTTCTACATCGTGGAACAGCTTGGAGAAAGAGAATGGCTCCACCTCTCCGTCTGCTTCCTGAGATTGTGCGGTTACACAATCTCCCACGTTGCGTTTTTTGCGGTCTTGTCCTCAGTGTCAGTTGCCAGCAGGGACTTAGAAGCGTCCATAAACATCTCAAGCAGAACGCCCATCAGGTCTTCCTTATCCTCGATGTGCTGGAACATCTCGTCCACAACCTTGCGCTTGATGCCCTTGTTCCGTGCGATGAAAGCGCCGTAAAACAGAGCGCGAGAGTTGGACAGCAGATTGGTCATCTGGGTGTACTGGCCAATCTGAAAGCCTGCGCGTTCGGTGGCTTCCACGCTGTCACGAGTGAAGGTCAGCTCGTAAGTGTTCTTGCCATCGGGGGAATGAAAGTTGATAACCTTAGCAGCCATAATAAATGTTCTCCTTTATAAATAGGGGCAGAACCAAATCCGTTGTTCAGTTCTGCCCGGTTTGATTGATTCGATTTTTGCGGTTTAGCCGCCATTGACAGTCAGGGTCTCGCTGAACTCAGGCTTCTTGGTGAAGATGCAGTTGATAGTCATTTCCACAACCTCGTCCACGCCAAAGCCGGACAAGCCAACCTGATGCATACCCTGCCAAGTGAAGCCGGAGCCGTCCTGCATCTTCAGGGCGTAATACTTCACGGTGTTGCTCTCGGAAGTCTCATCATAGCCAGCGGCCTTGACCTTCGTATAGTCAGCCTTGTTGTAGTTAGCGGTGAAAGACTTGGTGTCGCTCTGGATGATGCCAAAGATGTTGACCTGCATAGGGTCAGACAAGGTAGTGGCATCCAGAAGGTTCGGCTCGGAGATCAGGTCGGGCACATCCTTGATGTCGCACAGCTTCGTCAGAGCGGTTGCGCTGTCGCCACAATACAGGGTGGTATTCAGACCGGAGATAGCAGTACTCATAGAATGTTTACCTCCTTAGTTTCGGTAAATCATTCCGTCCTCTCCGATTGTTGCCCCGTAGCTGCAATCAATCCGATAGACGGAATTGTTGTACAGCCCATTCAACGGGGCAAACGATTTGCGATAAAATTTAAGCGGTTCAAGAACAGAATCCACGATTCCAACGATGGAACGTGCTTCTGCAATGCGCCCGGTGTTTTTATTGGAGTAGACCCGTACACGCAGGGAAACGGCAGCGTATTTGCTGTGACCAGCAGAATCAATGTGCACGGGCAGATTACTGTTTTCTTCTATCTGCACACACGGAAACTTCTTGACATTGCTGTCATTGATTTCACCAGTGACAAAGATACCGGGAACTTGCTTTCGCAGTTCCTTAGCAACAGCCGTGAAGATAGAATTGAAATAATCAATCAACTATTCCAAACCTCCCTCCACGTTGCTTCGACTTGAGAAGCCATTTCCTCAACAGCCCCCCACATAGCCATAGCTGGTTCATTACCATCGGTGTAATTCAACTGGCCTTTACCATCTACCTGTTTGACAGGCGTTCCAGCATTGCCAGATTCGCCGTAGTAGTACCATCTGCGGTTTGCGCCTTGCCCTTTGCCGTAGGAGCCATGCGCACCAACGCCGGGCGGCAGTTCACCGCCATATCCGTTGTGATGTGCGCCAGTGCCAAACTCGATAAAGGCAACTGCCTTGCCCTCTGCAATGATGGTGCAGGTGTTTCCGTTCTGCTCAACATGGCAAGAAACATCGTTGCTACCAGCATACTGTGCGTTCGCAAAACGAACTTTTGCCACATCAAGTCCTTTATCAGCCAACGCCTTTGCAAACTCCTGTGCCTTTTTGTTCAGGGTGGCCTTGTACTCCTGTATCTGACGTTCCGCATCACGAAGTCCGGCATCGCTCAACCTCACTTTAATTTTCACTTGCAGCCACCTCTTTCAGCGCATACAGCGTGTCCGTGATATGCTCTGCGACTTTGACCACAATATAATTGAAGGGCTTTGAAACGTCCGTCTGAAACCAGACGTGCGTGCCTTCATAAAGCGGTGTGTTGCGCTTTTTGCTGGACGAACTGACAACATAGCTGTAATCCGTGAATGCTCCAAAAGGGTTTGCTTCCGCAGAACCAGTAGGGGGACTGACATTCAGCATCAGCTTTGCGGGGGTACTCCACGATTTGTATGCGGATTCGCCGGTCTCGTTTCCCCATTCGTCCACAACAGGCGTTTTCTCGCCGACCGGGTTTGAATACCACAGTGGGCGTTTATCCAGCGGGCTTCCATTGAACATCAGCCGATAACACCTACTCTCGGAACCACTTCATTTAGCAAGGACTGTGCCACATCGGAACTTTCCCACACACGAGTAATGCCGTTGTTGGTATAGCTCGTCTGTCCGTTTGCGCCGATGTGGTTGTACAGTTCCGCTGCAATGCGTATCTGCAACGACTGATACTGCGAGGGCAGCTCGTCCGGTCTGTTACCGAAGGGGTAGCCCTGTGCAAATATCTTGTCTTTGGCAAAATCAAGCAGCAGGTCGAAGAGTGGGTAGTCCTCGTCCGTGATTTCACGGTCAAGTGCAGGGGCGATGTACTGCCCCAGCCTGACTGCCGCTTCGGAATACTGGTCTCCCATGCTGCTTTCCTCCTTTCGCCTTAGTAAGCCTTGATGCAGTACACAGCGTCCATGCGTTCAAAGGACGGCAGGACGATTTCGGAGACGTAGATGTTGGTGTTGACAGGATGCACGGTCTGCTCGGTGGTAACCGCAACGCCAGTGTTCACAACGGAAACCTGTGCGTTGGAGATGCCAGCCATCAGGTCAGCTTCCTCAGGAGTGGCAACATAGTACATATTGCCCAAAGAGCCAGAAGGGGCCAGTACGACATAGCCATCAGGCAGATACTTTTCGGCAGCGGCGGTCTCCTCCGGCTTAAACATCTTGTCGTACAGATGGATGCGAATGCCGGATGCGCTTTCGACAACGGAACGTGCCTCAGAATCGACAAGAACAGCGGTGGTGGTCTTCATGACCGTCAGGAACCGGTTCTTGATTTCATCCGCAGCAATCATCTTGTGGAAAGTGTTGGTGTTCATGTAGGCATCGGTGATAATCTCACCAGTGTTTGCCAGCACGGTGTTTGCGGCAGTAGTCATCGTTGCGATGGGGGTTGCAGTGGTAGGAGCATCCCACTTCTCCTTGGTAGTCAGAGCATTGTAATTGGACTGCTTCCAAGTGCCGTCAGGGTCGTAATCGTAGACGTAACTCACGCCGTTGGATTCGATGGAAATGCCAGGCTTGCCATCCTTGGGAGCCAGAAGCTGCCATACCATGCGCTCAGGAACGATACGAGCACCAGTGATAAGCTGTGCAGTATCATCGTAAACACGATTGATAACGTCTGCCGCAAACTCCTGATTGGTAGCCAGAACAGAGATAATCTTGCGGCGGTCTTCCTCGTCAATGTGAGTACCCTCACGGAAGAACGGCATATTGGTCTCGGTCATCTTGATGCCCTGACGAGTACGGAACGTAGCCTTAGTGTCGAACACGCTAGGCTTCAGCGAAACGCCAACGCCCTTGTGACCACGCAGCCACTTCAGTTCCATGCTGACCTTCTTACGGGCAGGGAACAGAGCATCAGAAGCATAGGGTTGCGCATTGGTCGGGTCATTCGTCCAGTAGGCGGCAATCGCAGCAGGTGAGAAGATTTCATTCAGATTCAGTGCCATAATTTAGTCCTCCTTACTCGCTCTTTGCGCCAACATCGGTACGGCAGAAAACGGCAGGAACAGCCTTTTTCAGAGCAGCAATATCGTTTGCAGAATAGGTAAAGCCAGACAGCTTTGCCTTGTCCACATCAATAACGCCCTGAATCAGCAGTGCGCCATTGGGGTTGACGGCAGGGTCAACGGTGTGCAGCAGAATGCCAATGGCATCGGTAGCCGCATCGGTAGCGCTGGTGCCAGTGGTGGCAGCAGCTTTCAGGCCAGTCTTTGCCATAGGATAACCAGCCGGAACGGCATTGGTCTCCTTGACGGTAAAGGGGATGGCAACGTAGGTATCAGCAGCCAGAATAGTGCTTTCAGGAGCCGATACCGGAGTATTGGTGTACTTCATGTTTTCCTCCTTAATGGAAAGCAGTCATTGCGTCACTCGATGCCTTGTTTGCGTCTGCGCGCTCCTTCGCAAAGCGTTTAGCAAAGGAAACACCTGCGCTATCTGCGCCGTCACCATTGCCATCCGCACCCGGAGGTGTGGGCATATCCTTAAGCAGAGAAGCCTTGTATGCAGTGTCATGGGCGGTCATGAACTCCGACTGGAACTTAAACACCTTGTCCATGTCACCGTCAGCCAGTGCAGATGCAGCCTTGTTGGCAAGCTCAGCGTCGTAACCCTGTGCAACGAACTTCTCACGGTAAGATGCAAGGGTCTTTTCCTTGACGAGGTTCTCCTTGTCGGCAGTCAGGGCTTCAATCTGCTTCTGCATCTCTGCCAGCTTGTCAGCCTGTTCCTGCGCGGCATTCTCGTCATCGGTACGCTTTGCCTTGAGCTGCTTCTTGTACTCGGCAGCTTCGCCGTTTGCTTTCGTCACGGCGTTGCGCAGCTTCTCAACCTCTGCGCTAGGGTCTGCAACCTTTTCAAGCGCAGAAATGATTTCATCGGCGGTCATGCCCTCTTTGTAGGCATCACCAAGTAACGCTTTGTAGTTCATATCGTTAATTTCCTCCTGCGTTTTTTTACCGTTGCTTCCCTGCAACGCTGCGAAATTTGTATCCCGGCTTCCCTGCCGGAATATATCAGCCCGACAATTCGGGATGATTTTTAGTCAGTTACTGGCATGTTGCCAAGCCCATTCAGAGCCAAATTGATAGCTTTGTATTTTTCCTCTTTTGTATACTCGCCATCATCAGCACATTCTTTTCTCATTTTCAAAAGAATGAGCATTGCATTGGAAATTTCATCACGAGTATGAAGAACCTCTTCAGTCATTTTCTTCTCCATTCTTTATGTCGGTTTGTTCGTCCACCATTTTGTTGGCACCAACAATATGGTCTGTGGGCTGTTTCTGCAGCTTCGGTGCTTTCCCATCATCGCCCAGCTTGCCAGCGGCAATCAGGAAAGGCTTGCTCATTTCATAAGCAGCCTGCGGGTCAGGGAACAGACCGGGCGTAGTAAACGCCAGCTGCGGGTCAATCGGCTGCTGAATCATCTGTGCGAAAATCTGAACCTTGCTTTGCTGGTTATCGTACTGACGGCGTGGCAGTTTGATGTTGATGTCGCTTGCCATCAGCTTAGAACCAGCCGTGTCACGCAGGATTTTCAGCATTACAGACAGGCTCTGGCGTTCAGCGTACTTGAACATATTCTCATACTGCTGCGCTCTTGCTTCGGTGTGATTCCATCCGTTGCGGACGATAACTGCGCCCACGTTGTCAGACGTTGCGTTCTCGCTGCCAGTGGCACTGGGCATAGCAGTCAGACTGCGATACACGTTCAACATGGAATCAAGCAAGGTCTGGCTCTGCTGCTGGTCAAGCTCATTTGCAATCTGCGAAACGGAGGCAGGCAAGCTGGTTGTAGATTTCAGACACATTGCGCCAAGCTCTTTGACCTGTTTCAGTGCGTTATCATCCACAAGGCAGTTGGTAAACACCATAATGGACTGGATGAACTGCGCCACGCCGTCCAAACGGTTGCTTTCAAGGTCGTTGATGGCATCCAGCACAGGAATAGCCGGTTCAAACAGACCCATTCGCTCCGGGTTCAGCTTGTATTCGACCATCGGCAGCATTCCGAGAGAGTGATTCTCAGACTTTGTGACCTTGCCGTTGTCGATTTCAAAGTACTGGTTCGGCGTGTACACGCAAATCAGGTCGTTCAGGCCGTCCTGATAATTGCGTGGGATGTGCAGCACGTTGGCAATAGGCTTGTGCCCAATGCCGGAGTTGTAAATAACATACGCCATATCCGGGTCTGGAACATCCACCAGCAGGGGCGTTTCGTCCGGGTAGTTGCCGTTGTACCCCTTGTCAGGGAGAACAATGCGGTATCCCTGTCCGCACTCCAACATCCACTGCCAAAGCCGCCGATCGAGCGCATCCTTGCCCTCATACTGCAAGGCGTTGGACAGACGGGCGATTTCCTCACCGTCACCAGTTGCCGTTTCAGACCGCACATAAGAGCAAGGAGTGCCGCTCATGTAACCTGTGTAGAAGCCCACGCACTCATTGGCGTGGTTCTCTACAATGCGATTGGTGATTTCAGCGTGGTACTCCTTCGTGCGCTGGAGGACAGGCTGGCTACCCAAGTAGTAGTTGTGCAGAAAGCGAATCTCGTTCTTGTTCAGCAGATGAATAGGCTCTGCCTTGCCAGTGACCACTTTCAGCACGTTCGCCTGATTGATTTCCGTCTCCGGCGTTTCAATCGGTCTACGTCCTGTCAGCGGCTCATTCAAAAAGCCGTCAACAACTATCTGATACTCAGCCATGCACTCCTCCTTTCCGGCAAAATAAAAAGCGCAGCAAGACAAACCTGTTAAGGTCTATCTCACTGCGCCAAAACTGCGCTTCAAAAGCTATTTACTTTTCCGGTGGATGGATGATTTTCACCCATCCTTCCCTTGTGTCTCCTTCGATAACGCCCTTGCATCTGTCGCACTTAAAATGGTATCGTCCATCTACTTCGCCAAGATAGCGGTTGCAACGGACGTTCTTATAGATTGGGTTTTGCCTGATACAAGGGCAACAGATTCTAACTAGCATGAGCGCTCCTTTCGTTGGATTTCTGGAAACAGGCTGTTGAGCACAGACCTGTCAGAAGCTACTGGGAAACTGTTCGCACTTCCAGCCGTGCTATTCTTCGCCCGAAGAAAACCATTGCAGCCTTTACATTCAGTTTGACGGACAGTCAACGGGTCGGCTGCAATTTTGGTGCTGCATAATGGATTTGACCCAATGTATGTCCGGTTATGAGCCGGGTGCTCTAGCCTGACTGAGCTAATGCAACATAGAAACCCGGATTAATTGGTTAACCGCTGCTCTTTGCAATGTCATGACTAAACATCACATCGAGAGCCGGGAGTAGCGGTGGAGGATTCAGAGAATAGAAAGCCAAGCAAAGAAGATGGTTGTGCTGCGTAACGGAATCGAACCGTTGCTTGCCAGCCATGGGGGAGACAGACTGGCATTCCCCTTACAATTGGAAACGCAACATATAAAGCCCGGTGAAGGTGAAAGAGTGAGAAAACCTCCACCGGTGAAAGGAGGAATATGCTTGTTGACACGCACGCGAGTAAAATGACAAAACCCCGCGTGCAAGCTATTCCTTAAGGGAAGCTGCAAAACTTCCTGCGTACATTATAAGCCTTGTCAAGTGGTGAAATCAAATAAATAGACCCAGCGAACACAATATATTGTGTTTTTAATCAAAATGGCCTCTTGACAGGCTCGATTTTACTGATTCCGTTATACAATTCATCGGCAAGCTGTGCCAGACTGTCCGGTGCATCATCGTGTGGAACTTTGCCAAGCTGCGTGAACATCGTCACTTGTTCCATGAACGCCTTGTACTCTTTTGACTGGTGTTTTTCGTCAAGGAAATAAAACCGTTTGATGTCCGGCGCATACTGGATGATTCTGGAAAGCTTGCTTTGACCACTGGGCGCACGCTGGCTACGGACGGAGCAGTGATAGCCTTGCTGCCGGAGCTGGCTGTCCACCACGTCACAATATTCATCGCCGCCGTTGTTGGCTTCGCCACGCATTACATTAAGCTTATGCTGGATGATTTTGCCCACAACTTCCGGTCTGGTCACTGTCTTATCGCCGTTATTGAACACAAGGTCAGGAATAAACACAGCATCTCCATACACATAAGCGATAGGACAGGCCGTGAAGTCACCGCCGCCCCATGCAATATCCATGACCATGAGTTTGCGATCAGGCTCACCATCAGGCAGAACGCCATTGAAATACCGCAGTTCATCGGCAGGAAACAGCAGACCTTCACGCTCAACAGGCTGGTTCATGTACAGTGCTTTCCAGCTCATTTCATCCATGACTTCACGCTGCTTGCGGAGCGTTTCCGTGTTATATCCAACGCCGTAATCATAATCGAAGTTCGATTCGTCCTTTTCGTCCATCGCTGGCATAACGATGAATCTGTTTCTGTCGGAATCTCCGTAGTTTTGCTCCAATCTGCCGATAACATCATGGACAGACCAGCGTGTAGCAATGTGCAACTCCTTGCATTTGTTACCGATTTTACGCTGTCTAAGGTCGGTGGTGTACGTTTCCCACAGCTTATCAAGGCGGGGCTTGGAAAGAGCAACTTCAATGCCAGACACAAGGTCATCGCAATAAAGAAGTGCAGATGCACGATACAGGCCAGCATTGCCAGTGCCAATAGACGTAAATTCTAGCGTTTCAAAGCGTTTTCTCCTACCCAAGTCAATGCGACAGTCCTTCGCATTTGTGTTCGACACAGTAACGTCCGGGAAAACATCGTTCCACAGATACTCTCCGTCCTTGTCGAATATACGCAAACATTCGTCATAAACGCCACGCACAAAGCTGTTCGAGTGAGAACCTGTAAGCATCGGTTCGTCAGGGTTTCTTCCGGCAAGCCATGTCAGATAGAAAATAGCTAGAGCCGTCTTACCACAGCCGGGGGGCATCGAGATTGCCAACAAGTCTAGCCTGTCATCTGCAAGGTCTTGCAAGGCATTCGCAACGGTCTTTAGCACCTTTCTTCTCGGCTGGTAGAACTTCTTCTCCGGCGCACGATTCCATTCAAGGTAGATGCAATAGCTGTCGAACACATCCTTTGCTTCAAGCAGGTACGTCCGGCCGATAATGTCATAGACCTTCGCCACGTCCTCGCCTGTTTTCATCTTGCCCATCATGGCTGCACAGACAGAGCGTAGCTCGCCAGAGTATTTGTAGGCATCGAACCGCTTATCCTGTGGCAGGGCATCTCTCAGGTTTACCACTGCCTGAAACCAGTCCTCATAGACCTGTGCTTCGGTCGGATTCTGCTTTGCATGCGCTTTGATGCTGTCAATGATGGCGATACACTGCTTTGGCTGCATAAAAAAATAGGCACCCCCTACCCAAAAATGTAAAGAGTGCCTACAACTGCACAAAAATCAAATATTCGGTTTTATTCTAGGTTGCGAACAACGTCAACTGAAAACGCCAGCTAGCACAATGCTAATCAGCCCTGCAACAACGCTGGTCAGGACGCCACAAGCAAATCCTATCCCACGTTCTTTCCACTGTTCAATCTTTTCCAGCTTATGAATTTTCTTATAGTTCCTTGCACGTTCCAACAGCCAGAATGCTGTGTGCTGCGTGTCGCCCCAGCGTATCAGACCATCGTTGGAAAGGGATTCAAGAACAAACTGTGCCGTGAAGTCCAGTTTGTCTTGCAGGGCTTTTACAGAATAGAATCCATTCGGAAGGTCTGGTTCATAGGTGTTCAGCGTGTCGATCAGGTGCTTCATGTTGTCACTAAGTATCACAGAACGCACCTCGCAACCACAACTACGATGAAAAACCCGGTAAGCAGTCCAACGACCGCTCCTGCAAGCCAATCATACGAGTTCCTGTTGTTCCACTTATCCATAGGTTCTTTCTCCTTTCACCTGTTCTGTTCAGCAATCCGATACCATGTCTGGCGGGTCACACCAAGCTGCTTGGCGGCGTCCGTGACCGTGAGAATGCGCTTCTCCACCTGCTGATGGAGAGCATCAAAGAGGTTGCGGTCATACTCGGTGGGCTTGCGACCTTCCTTGTAATCGGGGCGCTGGCTGGCAATATTCTTGCCCTCTTTTGTACGCTCAACAATCATGTCACGCTCAAACTCTGCAAAGGCAAGCATAACGTTACGAATCAGTTTTCCGGTCGATGTGTTGTTCATCAGACCCATATTCAGAATGTTCACGGACACGTCTTTTGCAAGCAAGCTGTCAATAATTTCAATGCCGCCTTTCACAGAACGAGCAATACGGTCAAGCTTCGCCACGATCAGCGTGTCTCCCGGCTGGATTTCAGCCATCAGCTTGTCAAGTTCAGGTCGATGCAGCTTCGTGCCGGTGTAAACGTCCGAAAAAATTTTCTGCGCTCCGTTGGCTTTCAGAAGTTCCGACTGGGCTTCAAGACTGTTGCCGTCAATCGCCTGTCCGGCGGAACTGACACGAGCGTAACCGTAGATCATTCAGGTTCACCGCTTTCTGATTTGCTACTTGTTAAAACGTATTCATTCAAAGCGTATTCATGCGACTTCTTAGGGATAAGAACAACGTCATAGTTAAGAACATCAGCGAATTTGATTAAAAGTTCCAAAGACATGGTTTTTCTTCCCAAACGAGTTGCGGCAGCATTTTTTGTTTCGCCGTAACCAAGTTCGTGATTTAACTTTGCCATATTCATATAAGGATTATCTTCCAATATTTTCTTCAGAGCCTTCGTTACATTCATTTTCACTGCCCCCATCTCTTTCTTGATTCCATTATATCACACAAGTGTGACTTGTCAATAGAAAAATGGCAATTTACTATCGATAGGGTCACTTTTTTATCAACACTTTTTTGTGTTAGTTTACAGCTTGTATAATTATCGTATTATCAAGTTTTACTATAAATTTCCTCTCTAATTCTAACACATTAAAGTGTCAAAACCGCTATCAAAAATGTACACGAAAACGTGTTTTAACGTACAAATTATACAAATCGGGCTGTTGACAACTATATACCAAGCGTCTATAATCTAAGACAGCAGAACACACGATGAATCAGCCAACAACGGTAGATTTATCCTTTGTGGCATAAAAAATAGGTCGTCAGCACCACCGACCAAAGTTGCACTGACGACCTATTCCACCACAAAACAGAAGCTGCGCAACCAAGGGCGCAGTCTCGGTTTCTGTCAATTATTATAGCAGAAGCAGACCGCTTCTGCAATAGAAAGGAGCAAAAAACATGAAATTTCCCACGACAACCGAAGAATTTCTGAAAACCATCGCACACGGCAAAGAACCGACCAGCGAGGACAGGGAGTACGCAGAAGCGCTTGGTAAGCTGTCCGAACTGAACTATCGGGCAGGGTACGAAGCGGGAGCAGCCGCGAAGAAATGATTTTGACGCGGACTCATGTGTATTATAAATTACCACATGAAATCGTTCAAAACTATTTACTTCACAAAAATCTGTGGTATTATACCATTACCAACAGATGAAAGGTGGTGAAAAAACATGAACAGTCCCTATACAGAGCGGTACAATCGCACGTTTACAATCAGCATGACGGAACGCCAGTATAAGCACTTGCAGAACTACTGCATCAAAAATCGGGTTTCTCTGGCAGAAGCCATGCGTAAAGGCTTCTTTACCTTGCATCCTATCCCGAAAACCAATGAAAACGAAAAATGATACGCTCGCTGCTGTCGGCAAACTTTAGCGAACGTATCATAAACCACACTGGAACAAGCTGTTCCAGCCTTATTATAGCAGGAATTGGCTTGTTCCGCAAGAACCATGGGAGTTTTTATGGAACAAAAGGTTAAATATGCTATCAATCTTATCAGCGAAAACGGGCAAGTTGTCGTGTCCAGCCGTGAAGTAGCAGAGAATTTCGGAAAAGAGCATCGGAACGTCATGCGAGATGTAGAAAACATCATGTCACAGGGTGTGCTCAAAAATGAGCAGACCCCCATGTTCTACAAAACCGAGTACGTCCATGAGCAGAACGGCCAGAGCTACCCCATGTATCTGATGAACCGAGACGGCTTTACACTGCTGGCGATGGGCTTCAATGGCAAGGCTGCTCTCGAATGGAAACTGAAGTACATTGACGCTTTCAATCAGATGGAAAAGAAGCTTACCAACCCAGAGCCTGAATCCACAGAGATGCTGTTGAGCCGCGCTCTGATTGCCGCCAACAGCGTTATCGACACGGAGCGCAAGAAAGTAAAGGCTTTGGAAGCGGAAAACGCCAAGATGAAGCCGGATTCTGACTACGCAAAGGCGATGCTGCTCTCCGATGAAAGCCTGACTACCACGCAAATTGCCATGAACTACGGCATGAGCGCACGAAAGCTGAACCAGATTCTTAGAGGGCTTGGCATCCAACATACTGTGAACAAACAGTGGATTCCTTACCAGAAGTATCTTGGCAACGGATACGTTGTCGGGCATCCGATCGAGCTGCCGAACGGCAAGACGAAAGAGGTCACCCGCTGGACGAGAGCCGGTCAGAAGTTCATTTATAGCAAGCTTAAAGAAGCGGGCTATCTGCCTGTTGGCGAGCAAATCAGAATGGAGACGTGCTGATGGACTACTCGGAAGAAATGTTTCGGCTACAAGCTGAGAATGAAGAGCACAAAGCCGTTTTAGAAAAAAGCCATGAAATCCTTAATCAGGCATTAGAAATCATCATACCAGAGGATAAACGGTCAAGAGAAGTTGTAAGTGTAGCGCTAGCAACGTCCGTACAACATTTTTGCGAGGACAGCTATTCAATGGGATACAATGATTGTTTGCTCGACATTCTCAGGGAAAAGGAAGAAGTCAGCGCTCCTATCATGTTTCCAACACTTAAATCGTAAATAGCCCATAAGAAAAGCCAGTGGTTAGAGAACATCTAGCCGCTGGCTTTTATGTTTTATTCGATTTCTAACATTTTAGATTTCGTAATTTCGCATTTCAAGCTATCTTCAAGAGAAAAGAACCATCCTTCTGGTAGCGTCAAGCCTTTATATCCATCCGCTGCATCCCTAGACCTGCCCATGTCCATCCAATCAATATTACACCGACCGTATTCATCTTTTTCGGAAGTCTGAAACTTAAATTGCCCTTCCCCGGAAATTACTTTCAAATCATAGCATCCCATCGGAATGTTTAAGCCAAATGTGTATTTCCCTGCACCAATGATTGTTGCCATGTCTTTCACCTCGATTTTTTCTTCTTTATGCTTCTCTAATTCTTGTGGTTTTACTGGATAAATCATCTGCATGATCTCATTTTCCAGTTTCGGCTCTTGTCTGGTTTTTAGTTCAATAGCAATCGGTTGTTGTTGATTAGTCGGTTCTTTTGGCTTTGGTTGCTCTATGTCCTGTTCTTGTAATTTTGGCGACTTTTCTACTGCAACAGATTCTTTAACAGTCTTCTCTACTGTTACTGACTGTTGTTTTGGTTCTTTTTTCTTGCGATTGCCGTGTATTACAGATTTTCTAAACGCTTTTTTGGCTTCTTCCTCCTGCTTCCGTTGCCATATCATATCCGCAAGTTTATCTCTGCCCCACAATTCAACGTGGAGTGTGTTAGCCAGAGATTGAGCGTTTGGCGTAAAGTAAACATTAGTGAATACAACAGCTTTGTCTGCACCGTATCGTTTTTCACCAGCATAGACCTCTTGAATAGGCTTTAATCCAAGATTTTTACTGTACCTCTTACACTGAAACGCCCACTTATGACCGTCCTTATATGCAATCACATCAACACCATAATCGCCGCTTCCTTTTGTCACTTCTACACTCTTAAACCCATCATATTTGAGCATTTCTGCCGTGTAATATTCAAAATCGTGTCCATCCATTACATCAATCTCTTCCATTTTGAGATTGATAGTTCTTCTTTTTTGCGATTCTCCTACCATGTACATAATCGTGCACACAGTAAGAATAACTATAAGCAATGTCATTTTTTATCTTTCTAAAAAAGCCAGTAGCTTTTAGCCACTGGCTTTTACTGTTCAATTATTCTTCTACGAGGTCTGCGTACTTGACTTCAATGCGGGGCAGTTCATCGGTGGTGCTAGTCAATGCTCTGGTGATTTTCTCAAGCCCGGTGAACTCACCGTAGACGTTGATAATATCATCGTCCAGAATCTTCACGGCATCACTGCCACGCTTATCCAGCATATAATACTCGTCATCGGCATAGAATCCGTATCCGCTGTTGTCCGTGTAAGTTCTCCATGCTTTTTCGCTGCCGGAGAAGTTTGCGTCAATAATCTGCGAAACTTTTACCTTGACCGTAATCTTAGTGCCTTCATACTTTTCAGGATAGCGGCACAGCTCTTTATAGTCCACAGTCTGGCACTCAGCCTTGTAGTCATCCTCGCTGATTTCTGGCACAGACGCAACGGAAGAAGCGGTGGATGAACTTGTTTTGGATGTCGCTTTGCTACTGCTTGCGGAACTGTCAGAACTACTGCCAGAGCCGCCAATAGCAGACAGGACAACCAGAACGATGATAGCGATGAACCACCAACGCTTATAGATAGGCGGCTTGTTCTTGCCTCCACAATGAGGGCAGACCTTTGCGCTTGCGGCAATTTCTGCGCCACAGTGCTTGCACGTTGTCATTTTATTTTTAGCCATTGTAGATTCCTCCCTTTCAAGGCTTGTAAGGCAAGTATAGCACAGAACGCAGACCCTTTGTAGGGGTCTTTTTATTTTTGCGGGAAATTTTGAGATTGACAATAGGGGGTGGGGTGATTTTTTGAGCCTTTTTTATTTTTTTCGGTGGTGACGAGACTGACCGGGCGGGGCTGGGCGGCGGCTATATCCCCCGCCGGTGGAGACCCCAGCCCCAGCGCACCCGGAACGACGGCACACAACAGAAGGCAGGGCAGACCATGCCAAAACCAGGGCGGGCAAATACCAGGGCAGACCACGCAAGGCGCGGCACACACGCCAGGACGCTGGACACGCTGCACCGGTCTGCACTCGATACCAGACCGCCCACGCCGGGCAGATCGAGACTGTGCAGGGCGTTGGATGGCGTGGAACGTGTCCGAAACTGAGCAGATACGGACACACACAAGCCGCCTTGCATAAAGTCACATTTTTGTGACGTTTTGTTGCCTGTGCAACGATTTTGCCCTTTACAAAGTCACACAAGTGTGATATTATAATGTCACAAGATAAGTCACACAAGTGTGACGTACACCACCACAAAATAGGAGGACAAAACCATGAAAAAGACCATCGATTATACCGCACTTGCCGATACCATCCGCGCCGAACTCAACGCCCGCCACAATCGCAGCGCATGGGATAAGGCCGTCACGCAGTACGCTCTCGACCTGCTGGAGGATGTGCAGGAGGGTGCGGACAATATGGAGCGCTTGCCCCTTGACGGTGCAGAGCTTGAGCGTTGGGCGCTCAACGGTGCAAGCTGCTGGGAGCAGTACAGCAACGGCGGTTGCTCCATCTGCTATGATGCCGATATTGCCGCCCGCGTCTGCACCCCGTCCGAACTCAAGCGCACCGACGGCGGCATGAACAACCCCAACAGCCGGGAAACGTGGCTTGACGTGCAAGCCCGCGCACTGTATCAAGCCTGCAACCGTATCCGCACCATCTGCCGCACCAACGGCCTGTATTGCAAGGGGGTGCAGTAATATGCTGGTACTTGATGCAAGCCAGTGGGCCGCCCTCTGGTATGTGGGCGGCATGATTTCCGGTTTCCTCCTCTGTCTGGTCTGGCTCAACAATCGGGCGGAGCAGTAAGGAGGTAAGACAATGACAAAAGCATTTCGTGCAAAGCTGCTTAAAGCTGGCGCATTAGATACTGCAAAATATCGGTATGCCGTATATCACGGCCACGCCTACGACGTTATCAAACGGATTAAAAAAAACGAAATCCGTTCTTGGAACGCCGAAAACGACGAATATTGGGAATCTGTAGAATACATTTGCTACTAAATGAGGTGTAAAAATGACGTTGTTTGAAGAAAAAGTGAACGCATACCGCGAAAACAAGCGGCTCATTGAAGAGTTAGAAGCAATGAACGACGCTGTAAAAGCTGAAATTATTGACATGATGCACGGCGCGCCGGAGATGGTACAGGGCACAGCAAAAGCCATTTACAAGGACGTGCAAAGCGTCCGACTTGACAGCAAGCTTTTGCAGGCAGCGCACCCGGATATTTATGCTGAGTGCAGCAAAAGAACCGTTTACAAACGGTTTAGCGTGGTATAAGGGGGTGCGACAAGTGATATTGTCTTGTGTCCTGTTTGTCTTTTGGTTTTTTAGCGCCTTGTTTAAGGCAAGTAAATGAGGAGGGCTTATATTATGACTAACAAGGGATATAATGCAATAACTGGACTGTATACCACCCGTTACTATGCACGCAAGGCTTGCCCCGGTGACTGCGTTGTTGTTAAGGTTTGCGGCGGCTATATGATTATGTCCGCCACAAACTATAACATTTGGCGCAAGCAGCGCTGACCCGCTTTCCATTTCAACCCCGCCCACACTGGCGGGGCTTTTCTTTTGCCTTGCATCTGCTGAGAGTGCAGGGCTTTTATTTTGCCCAGACGCAATACAGCCGCATACAATCGTTTACAGCTTGTTTTGTGCTGTAAATGCAACTATACCTCCCACGCCACAAAACCGCGTGCAGGGCTTTGCAGTGGCGTTTCCGTTGATTTGCACATTCCAACGCACACAATACCAGACCGACACAAACGGATATAATACCACCTGTGCCACTCTGGAGCGTATCACAGCGCCGTAACACCTCCAGCATATACCAGATACCAGCCGCCACGCCGAGACGCTGTGCAGGTCAGCACAGCCGCCCTATTATAATAAGGTATATAAGGGTGCAGCGGCGCGCCCCTGTTATGGATCCATGCCAGCCCGGCGGGGTCTCGATGTTTCCCACGTCCAGCGGCTTACAATCTAGCACGGGTCAGCGGTCAGCCCAGCACCCTCCACCCGGCGAGGCAGTCCAGCAGCAGGGGCGCGGCGGGCGGCGCGGAACCATTGACGGCTGCCGCCGTATCTCTTTTCGGGCTTTCGCCCGATAGCTAATAGAGGTCAGCAATAGTCGTAGCGTTCCGGCTAAAATAGTCGTAGCTAATAGTCGTAGTTTATACCTGTGGATAGTCGTGGAATAGTCGTAAAGTCGTCAGACGACTACTGTTTGAAAGTCCTATATATAGTATAGTAATGGGCTGTCCGCTGATAGTCGCAGAGCAATAGTCGTAGCGTTTTCTTGCGAACCATCGCCAAATAGTCGTGTATTTTTTGTGTAAAATAGTCGTTCGCCTTTTAGGAAAAGAGAGGTGCGATAGTCGCTAAGTCGTCAGACCTCCACAAAATCAATAGCTGTCAAGACACCTGTCAATTTTAATCCCAATCGCATTACCTCAAAATCCTTAATAATCGTACTTATTATAATAGTCGAAGATAATTGTTCAGTCTTTTTAACTATTATTCTGCTGGAATAGTCGTATCATCCGATCCGGTTCGTTCTTCTCCGATTTAATTACCAACAACTACAATCATATCATACCAACCAACTAGGATTATCCATTCGGCAAATACCTCAATACTTTTAACTATCTAATAAAACTATCCGACTAGTCAGTCGCTTTCAATCTGTAACCAACTGCTTATACAGCAATGCAACATTTCTACATATTCAACCGACTACAAAATAAAGTCAATTCTCCATGTGAAATAGTCGTAGATCATCCACCAACCCGAACCTTACGCCAGTTCTCGCCTACGGTCTGCTCTACTGGCTAACGATATAGCTTTTGGAGATAGAGGGTTGTAGGGGGAAAGAACCTTTTCAAAAGCATCTGGTTGTCGTTTTCAGTTGTCGCAGTTGCCGCACCATTTTGGTTGGCGCGGGGGCCTCAAACAATTTATTTGTTTGAGGGGGGAGTTAGGGGGATTATAGGGGGTAATAGGGGTTGTAGGGGAAAGAGGGGGAAGAAAGGGGGGAAGATTAGATGCGAACGCATCATGTGCATCCATTCGCATTCAAACGCATCACGCTGATAGTCGTAGTCATATCAGCCCAAACGTCACTCGATCAAGACGGTTTCTGCTCAAAATCAGACCTTGCCGTTTTCTCTCGATAAATAACAGACGAAAAAAGCATGGAATAGTCGCAGAGGGTAGTTTTACCACCTGATACCATTCCATGCTTTTCATTCCGTTTGTTAATTGGTGATTATAGCGGAGATTTGAATTCTGCTATCTGCTTGCATCTTGCGCATACGCTCCGCAGCCGCTTCTTTCTGTTCGTCCGTCATAATTCTTGTGGTTGCAAACCGAACCAGTCGCTTGGGCATCTCATACCACTTACCGTCCTTGTCCTGTTTGACCAGCTTGTACGATGCAGGCTCACGTTCGCACAGCTTGTCAAGCTTGCGCATATACACCGGGTCAGCGGTATAAACCGATGCAGTATCTTCCGCTGCGTTGAAGTTGACGATGGTCTCTTGTTCCAGTCGAGTGATGTTCATAATCGTTTCCCTCCGTTTGTTGATTGATGAAAAATATTTATGGGGTTCAGGCGGTAACTTTATCGCCCAGACTCTGTTATCTGTTTTTCTTTCCTATTCTACTGTGACGATACGAGCACAGAAGAGATGCTAGGCTACTATCACTCAATCGCTTCGTATGTTTTCTCGAAAATGTCAGGTTTACACGGGTAGATTTCGCCATTTACGCCACGAATGATATAATCGCCAGTCCTCGCAATCATAGTCCCTTCAAGCGTTTTAATCTCGCACCACGCAGGGTCATCGTGAAACTTTCCGAAGTCATGCGTGATAATATCATTGCTACTTACTGCATCCCAGAACCAATCTTCGCCAACAAGACCTCGTGCATTAAACTTGAATGCCTCGATAACAACTGGCTTCTTGCGGTATTTCATGTTTATTCTCCTTTCGTTACATCCACACGCATTCTTTGAACTGCTGTGTTTCCATCTGAAACGTGATGTCCAATGACCCCACGTTTCCCTCTTTGTTCTTCTCAAGTGCAAAGTGATAATGCTCTTCTGGTCTCTTTTGCGTTTTTACTTTCTGTGCCAGCAGGATGATTGCATCTGCGTCCTGCTCGATTTGCCCGGATTCTCGCAGGTCTGCGGCGGTCGGTGGGATACCCGCTCTTGCGGTCTCTCGATTGAGCTGTGCAAGTGCTATCACCAGCGTTCCTGTGGACTGTGCGAACTCATGCAGTGCCATGCTGATCTCCGTGACGGCACTGTATCGGTCTTTTGCTCCGGCTTGATGGATGAGTTGCAAATAGTCGATGAAAACTACTTTGGCTTGCATCCTGATGGACTGTGTTCTAATCCACCCAACGCTCTTACCAGCGGCAGAACGGACGAACAACGGATATTTCTTGATAGCTGCCAGCCTGTCAAGTTCGTTAATGCTGACGGTCTTGTTTTTGACCGTGTGCAGCGGTACGCCTAACTGGTTTGCGATAATACGAGCATAAAGCGTGTCTGGGTCTGTTTCTAGGCTGAAATACGCCACCTTGCGCCCGTTCTTGGCTATTTCACAGGCAAGTTGCAGAGACAAAGCGGTCTTACCAGCAGACGGTCTGCCGCCGATCACAACGAAGTTGCCCGGCACAAGATGCAAGTTGTTGTCCAGCACTTTAAGTCCTGTGCTGATATACTCCGGCTTATCATCCAACTTGCGGATGTAATTGTCTATGCCATCGCACATCGGGATGAAATCGCTTCTCTCGTTGTGTAAATTGATAGCTTCGCCTAGCTGCTCATAAATGCCCGTCAGGTCTGCGTATCTGGTCGAGCCATCAACGATTTTGAACGCAAGTTCTCTGGCTCTGGACAATGCTGCCTGTTCCTTGACGATTCCAGCCCATCCAAGCATCATGTCGTGGGTGACGTTGCGGATGAACTCTGCGCCGAAGGCATCAAGGCATTCGCTCATTGCTTTCTTGCAGTTATCGTACCGCCCCATGACTTCTACCGGGTTCCACTTGTCGTTGTGTTCCCAATAGCCACGAATGGCAGCGAACGTATCATGCAGTTCAGGGCAGAAATCGTCGATTTTGAGGTCTTGCAACACATCGGCATACTCAGAAAACGTAAGTACTGCCCCAAGCAGGATGTATTGGGTCTGATTTTCAATATTCACCGCAGAAAGTCTCCCTCGTCAGGCAATTCAGCCATTGTCTGCTGGTAGCCACCGTTCCAGTCCTTCACGTTACGCATCCAATTCCGTGCAGCAGCTTTCCAGTCTTTCATAGGCGACTTGCCGACCTTCCAGCCATTTGCCGTGAAGTGGTCAACAAACCGCTCTGCTTCTGATTCCATGTAGCCCTTCTCGGAAAAGTATTCTCTGGCTTGCTCGACAGTCGGTGCTTTAAAGCGTTTTACTTCGTTGGTATTTTTCTTTTCACATTTTTCTTTTTTATCAGATTCAGATACAGAATCAGATACAGATAAGTTACCATTCGTATCAGTTGGTATGTTTGGTATACCATTTATACCATTCGTATCCTGTGATACCATTGGTATGCTTTCGTATTTTTTATCGTTCCAACGCTTGTTTATATTTTTCTTGTTTGCTTCTCGTCTACGCTTATCACGTTCTTCCATCTTCTGCACGTTCATATCATCGAACGCCTTAACGACTTTCCAGAGCATCCGCATAGCACGGTCGTTGTCGTATGCTGGCTCAATCCCAGTCTCAACATACTGCGCGTAGTTGCGGACGAATGTTCCCAATTCCTCGTCTGTCAGCTCGTCCATCGCATGAACGTGTTCCAGCAGAAGAATCATTGATGTTCTCGGCTTGTGTTCTTGCTCCATACTTAATCCTCTTTGTAGCGTTTGTTCCATGCTTCGATAGCGTCTTTACGTCCATCGTGGATAATTTCAATCTCCCCACTATCGTTCATTTTGAACTCGATTTGATAGCATCTATCAGGAATTGTGGCTTTGCATTTAGAGCATCGGATATTAAATTCATACCCTCGCAGAAGGTTGCATGAAGATGCGGTATTAACGGAAAATACAGCTTTTCCACCGCAAAACGGGCATCTCTTAAGTTCTTCCATTTTTAATTCTCCTTAAAACAGGTGCTCAGCGTCAGGTTCACGCAGCCAGCCTTCGCCCGGGATATTGACTATCTCATAATATTGCCGTGCAACGTAGATTGTTTTCTGCCCGTCCTCAGCGATCAGGCCGACAATCAGATAGTTGCCAGCAGCCATAAAGAACCAAGGGTTGCTCTTGTAGGTCTCGCCCTTCATCCAGTTCTTCATCTTGTTCACGGCTTTTTCAATGTCCTTGTCGGGGCAGTCCGGGTTGTCGTACGCAAAGAAATCTTCAGGAAATTTAAGCTTTTTCATTTTCTGAATCCCTCTCTTGTTCTCGTGATTCGCTTATGCGCCTTGACAGGCCTTGCGCCTTTGCCGTATGCTGGGCGAATATGCTTCGCCTTGATATACCCGCAAGGCGGCTTCGGCCCGAAATCAAAAAAGCTCAAGTCCATAACGATGATGCCAAACTTCTTGTTCGTCACGTTTACCGCTCCTTACGCATACCATTTCGGTGCTTCGTCAAAGATTTCCACACCTTTTGCAAAGCCTAGCTTTTCTAAGGTTTCACACATGATGCCGTCCATCATGCTGTGAACGATTTCTTCATCATCGCCATACTTTTGGTATGCTTCTTGCATTTCTGTCGTAAATGCGTCAATCATATCTTGCGTAACAACAATACCGTTCTCCATAAGCTCTCCTATACCATCGGAAACGCCATCCAATGCGTCACCGTCACATCTTCCGGCATCCTCTCGCCTATCTCGTCCCAGAACTGACCGTCTGCGTAACAGCCAAGAAAGTACGCTGTTTGTGAAATTCCTTGCAACAATTTTCCATCTTTATCACGCCACGTTGTCTTAGTCGCAAGCAACAAAGGCTGCGTTCGTTCTCGTGGCTTTTCGCTTGCCGGATGCCATATCGTGCTATTCACTCAATCACCTTCCCATACACCATCCGGGCGCATTTTTGCAAATGCAAGCAGTCCGTACAGCGCACGCTTTGCATTGCCTTCTGTTGCGTGCCAGTAGTCGCTATCGTCTACATCGTCACCTAGTGCGGAGATGACCTTTTCAAGCATCGGAATGCTTTCTGCGCCTGTTTTGCCATAGATGGAGCGGATGCCCTTGCTACCCAACACATCATCACGGCGAAAGTACTTTCCATAATTATAGGTGATATTAAGCCACAGTTCCTTTGTTCCTCCAATGGAACGAGTACCGCCAGCAACAAAGTGCGTATCATCCACTTCAAGCGTTTCATGCGTCACAGGGCCGCACAGCGAAATATCATAGCTCATCTTTATTCTCCCATTCCTTGCATCCACGTTCGTCCCACACGAAGTCTGCAACGTGTTTTGACTGGTCGTTCACACACACGTCCTCCGGCTCTGCGTACCATTTGCAAGAGCCACAGGACGGCTTAGATTTGTTCTTGCAGGATTCTGCCATGCATCGGATAGCCTTGCCAGCGGAGAACTGCTTGATGCCCATGCAAGTGCAATGTTCAGTGGTGCAGTAAACGTCCATTATCTCTCCCCTCTCTTTCTCCTTCTGTTGGCATTGAATTGCCCGATCACTCGCTTATACTCCTCATAGCACTCTGGGCACAGGTCGCCGGTGTCCCTGCGCCATCCCCAGTCTTTGAAGTATTCGTCAGGATTCATCATTCTACCGCCCAGAACCGCTCCGCAGCGGTCGCATACTCGCTTGTGGTAGATTCCTCTGTCAGTCTGCATCGTCTTTTACCTCTTTGTACTCCACGTCAATTTCCTTCGGCAAAGCCGTCTGGTACTTCTGGGCGAGCTGTTCTGCGCTCTGGGCATCGCCCAACGGTTGTTCTGGCGGCGCAACGGTGACTTCCACGTTGTCACGCATACCAAAGTAGTTCTTGGCTCGGAAAATCCACTCTGCCGGGTTTTCCTGACCATACATACCGTTGTATGCCCACATGGACTGCATTTGCAGAATCAGCTTCAGAATGTACTTCTGCTGTAAGCTGTCGTCACGGCGCTTGCCTGTCATAATCTGTCTCAAGCTAGGCCATTCGATGCCTAGCACCAACGCAATCCATTCCACCACAGGAGAAATTCTGGCTTCGATGCAAGCATCAAAGAAGAAGTCAAGGCGTTGCTGCACTTCAATTGGGTTGTTCATGTCCACGCTCGGAAGGTCGCCAAAATACTTGGCTGCAATCATTCCGATGACCTTCTTGTCCTCTTCACCACCGATTCTCGACTGCAAATCGCCTGTATTCAGCATCTTAGACCTCGTGATTGCTAACTCCTGCTGTTCTTTCACCTTTTTACTCACCTGTGAGCGGATAGATTTCCGCTTGTTAAGCATTTGTTGTTTCTTCTTCTCACGCTCTTTCTCACGCTTCGCAGCGGCTTCTTCTTTCGCCTTTTGCGCCCGCTTCTCACGCTTTTTCTTTTCAGCTTCGGTCAGCGGTGGTCTGCCACGACCACGCTTCGGAGGTGTTGCCATGTATCAGACCTCCTTCGGTGGCTTTGGGAGCGGCATCCAATGGGTGACATTTTCAAAAGACCCGCATTCCCTTGCTTCACACCAATAGCCGCTAGAACAAAAAAATGCAACCCAAATTCCAGCCTTTTTATCGTAAGCGAGAACATAATCGCTCATGTAATCGTCCTTCGGAACATCAGGAAGTCTATCTTCAACACTAATCCATTCGTTCACGTTCTCACCTCTTCATCTTCATTTCGATGTTGTCCAGTTTCCGTGCAATCCACCAGACGGAACAGCAGTTGTCCAACTGCCGCCACCAAGCGCACTTTTCTTTTTCGCAGACGCACCGACCAAGCGGATTGCTGGTCATCTTCATCGGGCAGTAAAGTTCGTTGTCCATCAGTACTCCTTTTCGATATGAACCTTTGCAATGCCGACCATTGTATCATCATGGCATTCCATAATCCTACCGTGACGGAGCGACACACAGTTATATGTAGTGCCACCGTAAAAGCCGGAATTGTCAGTAACCTCGCTTGTCTTCATAAGAAGTTCGCCGTTGTAGTAAAACGGCTCTCCTTCTTTGAGCGAATCGAAACGAACTCTCTTCTTGTCACGCTCTCCACAAATTTCCATACTTACCTCCACCCCATCACAACAGCCGTGCAAGCGACCAGACACACGTTGACGAACAGCCAGACGAGCATTGCCTGCCGTTCCTCAAACAGGCTGTTTGCCATGTTCTTGATTGTCCGTTCGGACTGAACTACTGCCGCCAGCAGGACTAGGCAGACCAGCCAGCGAGTTGCAAATTCAAACATACTAATCCCTCACTGTTACATCGCAACTTATGCATCTCATTGTTTCGCCACAAATCGGACATTTTGGGCTTTCTGGATTCTTTTTCATCACTTCCGTTGCGAATCGATGGTCTGTAATCTGCATTTCAGTCCAACACGAATCGCACTTAAACTTTACACTTGTTACGCACCGTTTCTGCGGTCGCATCCAGAAAGCGTCTTGAATTTCCTTTTGTGTCAAAAACGCAATCGTTTCTTCATGGTTCAACAGTGCCATTGTTATCCTCCATCAAATCGTCCATGCTCAACTGACCGCTGATGTTATCATCTTCCATCCACCAGCGAAAAACGTCCATGCCGGTCTGCCAGTCGCACGGCAAACCTTTTGATTTTCTGACATCAAGCATTCGTTCAAACGCTGAGATGTACGTTTTTTCGTAGGCAGGCCAGCGCATAAACTCACGCTGTCTGCCCCCCCCTACCGGCCATAGGGCAACCGATGCAGCCAACACGTTTTTGCCCTTCGCAATACAACGGATTGACAGGCAAGTGCTCGCTGTGCGTGTAGTCCCATACATCATCGTCAGACCAATCCACAATAGGATTGACAGTCATTTTACCCTTGAGGTTGCAGGTCTCGAACAGTTGTCGCTTTTCATCGTTGTCTCCCATTAGGATGATACGCTTCTCTTTATCCTTGTGCATCAGTTCCATCACGCCACGACTGTTTTTGCGCCGTGCGGATTCTGCCCACCGAACGCCTGTGGCGATAAACCGATTCTTTCCCGTGTTTTCCTTAAGAAAATCGCAACAATACCGTACAAGTCTTGTAGGTGGCATCAGCTTTTGCGGAATCAGTGTCCACATGGACACGGGCTTGTCCTTGTAGCGTGGCATGACGATGGAGCATTTTATTCCACGCTCTTCCATCGCCTTGAACTGCTCACGAATGAAATAGACCGTCTCCGGCGCATCTGCTGTGGTATGGCTGTTGACCACCTCAAAGTTAATTCCTGCACGTTCAGCCAGTGCCACGAGCACCTGTGAATCCTTGCCGCCAGAGTATGTGACCATCAGCGGTTTCTTGTACCGATGCTCGGATAGCCGTGCAGCGTCCTGCAACCGTGCGATAGCAAGCTGTTCCTTATCCATTACCTCCACCTTTCTCTCAGCTCTTTTTCGACCTGTTCTGACTTTGCGGTGATGTAATCTGCAAACTCGTCAGGGGTCATGTCCTCTTCTTTGAACTTGCCGACCATCTCCCAATACCTGTCACCAATGCGGATGATTTTCTGCACCTGTTCATCGGTCAGGTCTGCATCGCACCGAAGGTTCTGAATCAGTGCGCCCCATGTGGCGGCGATTCCGTCCAGAGCCATGCGGAAGCCGTACAACTGGTTCTGTCGTGCGATTTTGCGGAGGTTGGCTGACATTGCTTGTTTGCCAGACGATGGGTGGTTTCTGTGCTTATTCATCTGACTGCTCCTTATTGGTGGAAAGCTCGAATGTGACTTTTAGCTTTTTATTTCCAATAACGCCCCACACCTTTTCGAGCTTCGTTTTTTCGGAACGCTCCATTTCAGTAATAAAATGAGACAGAACAGCGGAAACTGCTTCGTCGGTCACATCGGACTTGCTTCTCCATAACTGCAATCCATCTTTTCGCTGCTTCATCATCGTTCCGGCATAGATGGTTCCGAATAGACCACATCCAACATGATATTCAGCCATTTTTATTCTCCTTTGCTTCCAGGCGAGAGAACCAACGGACTTCCTTCTCGTGTTGCATCTTCCGCATTCGATCAAAGGCTGCATCGTCCAAGTCCAAAGCAATAATGCAGTTCACAACATCTGCGTATTCCTCTTCAAACGCCTTTCGGCATTCCTCTACGCTCTTCGGTGTCGGGTTCGTGCCATCCAGCGCACGGCGCAGCTTCAACGCAGCCTGTGCCAGTTCGGATGCTTCTTCTGCCAACTGTGCTAAGATTTCCGTCTTGGGCAGAATGTCTGAAACTTTCTTGCTCACTTCTGTTCTCCTTTCAGCCAGTCGTTCAGCTTTGCCATGCAAGAGGGGCAAAGAAAAAATGGGTCATCTGAATAGATAAAAATTTTCCTATTTTTCTTTGTAATGCACCTGCAAATAGAATTGTTTTCTACTCTTTGTGTTCGCTCACTTATGGAGAACTCTGGATATTCAAATGTTTCACCGCATCTATCACATAAAATTGTCATTTTCTTTCTCCAATCTCTTCAGCAGCCCGTCCACGTCATACCGCCAATGGACACGCAGCCTTTTTGCTTTGACCTCTATCCCCTCTTGTTCTGCCCACTGCCAAGGGATGCTCTTGCGGCTTTCGTTGTAACGGAACGCTAGAACCTTGCTTGCAGGGATTGCAAAGGTTCGGTTGACTGCCCTGTAATTGATTATCACATGGGCGGTCTGACCGCCGTACCCCATTGCTTCCACCATGTCAGTGATGTGCTTTTCCTTGCGGTACTTGCACTTTGCCTTGTCATACTTTCCGAACACCTTTTCCAGAGGGATAGAGGGCGTTTCAATGGTTTTCAGCTCGAACAGGTGGTTCATCGGGTATCGGTACACAAGGAAGTCGCAGATGTTGTCGATGGAAAACGACAGGTTCTCGTTGCCACCGTAGTAGGTGGTAGCACTGTCTTTCAAGCGGTAACACCACGCATCGGATGGGACGGATGCTTTGAAGTCTGCTTCAAACTGCTTGCCAGTGTTCATAAATCAGCCTGTCCAACGCTTTCTTGTCCATGTATATGGGTAAACATAAAGCATTCCCTTTTCGATCATTCTCTCTGTAATCTGTTTTGATAGTTCAATGGATGATGGTCTGGGTGCGAAAATCTGTTCCGGGTATTTGATTTCAACCATCAATCCGTTTCGGATAATAGATTTTTCGTACGGATACTTGTAACCGTCTTTCAGGATATAGCCGACAATCTTCTTGCCGCTATGCGGTTTGAACCCATACCAAATGCAAGAAAGCGGGCTACTTTCAAACGGAACCAAAATCTGTTTATTTGAATCAAATCTGCAATGGCTGTTCAAAACAGAAGCGATGTGCTTCATCGTTTTCTTCGATGGATTTCTCATCCTCGTTCACCTCTAAATTCACTTCCGAGAAACCGCTTCTTGCCTTTTTCCCGGTGCTTGTCCTCATAATCACGGTGGTACACGCTCTGGCTGTGGTTCAGCTCATATACGAACGCCTTGCGTTCCTCGAAGTCTTTCTTCTCTGCCTTGTACTTCTCGCAAGTGTCGTGGCAGGCTTGGTGGCGTGATGTGCAGTCTTTGCAACAGGTAATCATTCTTCACCGAATCTCCTTTTTGTTACAGCTACGCAGAAGCTTTCGATTTCGCTTGCCCACCGTGCAGTTCCCTCTCCGTATGCTCTTTGCCAGACCAGAGGGAAACCGCCCAGACCATCGAACAGGCTACCCAAAGTGGGCTTTTCTTTCAGGTAAGGGCGCATCCTCTGTACAAGCCAAAACCATTGTGGCAAAGCGATTGAGTTGCCCAGAGCCTTGTACCGTGGGCTATCAGCGTATTTGTGCTTCTTTCCTTTGCTATCCATCCAGTCACCAATGTCGGTGTATCCGTCCGGGTAGCCTTGTAGCCGTTCACATTCAACAGGGGTCAAGCGGCGAACAATCCAGCGGATGGCTTTCTCTGCAATCAGGCACTCGCTGCCATTGCCGATGTTCCCTGCTTTCGCTTTCAAGGTTGAGCATTTGTCGCTTTCCTTGTAGTGGCTGAACGACTGTTCGTTGAAGGTCTTGCGTTCGATTGCAATGGCCGTGTAATCTGTGATTCTGTTTTCGTGGTCGCCTGTAATGGTCGGTACGATTTTTCCATCGCCGTTTCCACGAGCATCATAAACAACAGGCTGAAACAACGTCTGGTCTTGCAACGTAGAAATCGTTGCGCTCAATTCAGTTTGAACCAGAGCGCCTTTACCGCCACCCTCACATCCAGAACGGATTTTTAGAGTGTAGGCTGCGGGTTCTGTGCATCGAGTCGAAGTCTCTCGATGGTCTGATTCCAATACTCGTCCAGTTCCTTTTCCTCCAGACCTTCCTGTTCCTTCACTTTCTGCATCACCTGTGATAGAGTTCCCGGATTCCACCATTCGATCATATCCAGCAACGCTTGCTTCAGGAGTTCGGGCAAAGGTTTTCCACGCCGGGATGCTCTCACAAGGATTCCCTGACAGGCTCGTGCGCTCAAATAGTATTTCTGCGGCACGTTGTCCTCTAAAATCTGCGACAAGCGCGATACGTTTTCTACGTTGGGGAACTCCCCAATATTGAGCGTCAAGCTGTCGCCAAGCCAGAGACCATCCGTTTCCAGCGATTGCTCCGGCTTTGCTCCATCTGCCCCCCTACCCGAAGGCCGAGGAATTGAAACGTCTGGTTGTTCCACGCGGGCAAGTTCTTCCAGCACGGCTCTGAAATCTTCTCCTCCGTTGGAACTGAATGCTCCGGGTACGTTTTCCCAAACAGCGAAAGTTGGATACATTCCATTGGTGGCTGTCCTCATTTCCTTAATGATTCTTGCGGCATCCAAAAACAGCACGGAACGGTTGTCGTCAAATCCAAGCCTTTTCCCCGCCATAGACAAGCCCTGGCAAGGACTGCCGAACGTGATGCAATCCACCGGCTCTATCTTGTCGCCGTGAATCTTTGTGATGTCGCCCAAGTGTTTCATCTTTCCAAACGCCCGTCCAGCCAGATAGCGCAGCTCTTATATAATGTAAGTGGTTCGCCTTTTGTCCCGGTAGCGTAACCGTTAGTTAAAAGGGAGATCAGAACTGTCGTCAATCACGGAGAAGTCATCTGCGTTGCCATGAGAGTAGTTCTGCGGTGCATCCTGAGCCAGATCAGCAGGCTTGCTGTCAGACTTGCCGCCGCAGAAGTCAACCTTGTTCGCCATGATTTCCGTTGCGGTGCGGTTGTTTCCCTGCTTGTCGATATATTTCCTGGTCTGGATGCTACCAGTCACCAGAATCAGGCTGCCCTTCTGGAACCACTTGGAAACGAACAGTGCCGTATTACCAAATGCGGTGCAGTTGAAGAAGTCGGTTTCCTTCTGACCGCCACTCTGGCGGTCGCAAGCAATGCTGAACGTACAAACATCCTTGCCGGACTTCGTAACCTTAGCTTCGGGCGTGTGAACCAGACGCCCCTGAATTGCGATAGAGTTGAGCATTATTTAGCCCTCCTTCGGCTGTTTCTGAGCACATTCCCAACACAGGACGCGCCCAAAGCGTTTCTTTGTGCTTCTTGCGGTTTCCAGCGGCGATACGGTGCGGTTGTTGTACTGAATAGGCTGCAACTGCTTTCCGCAGCAAGCGCATGGGGGTATGGTTTCCGCTTCCGTTTGCTTCTGCGCAGGCTTGTTTGCCCTGCTTGTGGTCTGCTTCTGGTACTCGTCCGTGTCAGCGTCTTTCGTATCGTCAATGCAGAACAGACCGTTCAGAGCGTACTTTCTAGCGTAGCTACTTGCAGTGCCGGTAATCTGCGAATCGTCCATGCCCTTCTTAAACTCAGGCTCACGAGCGTATGCAGTCACCGTGTAGGTGGCTCCATCCTGCGATTCAACAGTTGCAGTTGCTTCAATGTAGTGCCATCTGTCAACGATAACAGGCTTGTCAGAAAGCCGTAGCACAAGGCTATGCGCTTTCAAGATGGGCTTGACCGCTTCGAGAATGTCCTCGCAGGAACGGTACTTGTAACCGCCAAATTTGTTCATCTGCCCTTTGGGGGCTTTCAGCTCTGACTGAACAGCCATCAGAGCTTCATGGATTTTGCTGTTGTCCATCAGTTGTTCTCCTTCCTTGCTTCTTTTCTCGCTTTACGGCAAGTCGGGCAACGCTTTGGCAGTGCCATGTTATGTGATTCAAAGAAAATGCGCTCTGCACGAGAAATCTCGAATGCTTTTCCGCAGTCACAGCAAGTTTTCTTAATGCTTATGTTCTTGTCCCACGAAGCTCTTATTGCGGCATCTTCGATAGCAAACGTTTCCTTGAATCTGTCATAATGGCTCCTGACAAGCGTATGCTGCGGTGCGTGACCGTTCTTGCGAAGCGTTTCCTCCAAATTGTCCCTTTTGCAACTTGTGCAAAGAGTTTCCGTGCTGTTTGGGAACACTGAAAAAGGCTTATTGCACTTTTCACAGTGCTTGATTTCTTTCTTGTATTTGCCCATTTTTCTTTCCTTTCTTCGGCTTCATTAGGCTTCATTGTTCTTACTTTGGCTTAATTTTGCTGTGCAAAAATCAACCAGCCATCAGTTCTGCCAACTGCGCACGGAGGTCTTTCAACTCCGCTTCTCTGTCCTCGATTTCAGACTGCAAGTCCTCAATCTCAGCCAGACGGTCAGCTTCTTTGGCTTCTGCCATCTGCTCGTTGGTCATAAAGTACACGCCGTCCTCCGGCTCGGTCACGCCACCGAATCTGTCAAGGTTCATCTTTTGGTCTCCCCCCTCTTACGTTCCTCTTTGATTTGCAACGCGCTGTGCCACTGATCTTTGTCAATTTCGATGGTAGACCATCGGTAGTTACATACAAGGCACTTCTTGCGTCGAGCGATGCTGTCATAGTCTGACCGGCTGTCAACCGTTGTAATGTTGTCGCTACCGCACATCGGGCATTTCATCGTGCATCCCTCCACTCGTTAGTGTGGTGGGCTACCCGCTTGATTTTGCGGCATTCTTGCTCGCTTCGTTCGTCTTCTTCAGCGCTGACTGCCAACGCGCATAGGACAATGGCCGTTGCAAGAAGCCCGCAGGACACGATTACCCAGCCAAGCATCTGCGCTGTGGTCTGGCATCCTTGAATCGCATCACCGCAGCCAACTGCTGCGATAG
>OLRN01000205.1_pt1 | contig 58205 bp, 32 predicted proteins | sample 1673001 | NCBI WGS metagenome assembly OLRN01 (sample SAMEA3136745, study PRJEB25190) | human gut metagenome | biome: human gut; feature: human-associated habitat; material: faeces | place: Austria | collected 2013 | reverse complement strand
GAATGAGTACGGACTCTCTCTTTGGGATATTGTTCCTTATGTGGGAGTGGGTATGGTTCATAATGCGGACTGGTCTGTTCCTTGTTCATGTGGCAGTGGTTCCGATGGCAGCCGTCCGTTCGCATTTACCTATGGTTTGGAGATAGGTTACAGAATTGGCAACAGGGTAAAACTTGTTGCCGGTGTTAGCGGACTGACTACAGCCCAGAACTTTGACAACATGGGTAGCTCTATAAAATTCAAGGATAATATGCTTGCTGTCTCAGCCGGCCTCTCCATTACATTCGGCAAAGCTGGATGGAAGCGTGTGGTTGATGCAACACCTTATATCGAGCAGAATGTCTATCTCAAGGATTACATCTCCTATATGAAGGATGAGAATATACGATTGCAAAAAAAATTGTCAGGTGAGAAAGATGTACATGCTGTCTATCCAAAGAATAACTATAGTGGACTTAATTCGTTAAGAGCACGATTGTCCGAGAGGAAGTCAGACACATCTGAAAGCAAATCAGGTAATGACGGTATGGCTGAAAACTTGGATGATGATGCAGAGGTCGGTCTTGTAGACACGCATTTACAGAATGGAAAATGCCATTCAGATTCGCTTTTGTCTGCCGGTCAGAATATATCTGATAATTTTATGTCAGCGAATAATAATGCATTGGACTCAATTGTAATTTCAGGTCATTCTAAGATAACTGTGGGTGTTCCGGTGTACTTCTTCTTCCAGCTAAATTCTGATAGGCTTGTAGATGAATCCCAGATTGTGAACCTTGATGATATAGCAAAAATATCCAAGACGCATAATTTAAAAGTGGCCATATCAGGAGCTGCTGATAGTGCCACTGGTACACAGTCCATCAATCAGGAACTTGCTCAGCGTCGTGCCAGATATATTGCTCAAATGCTTGTGGATAGAGGGATACCTGAAGGTTTAATTCATCTGCATAGCTTTGGTGGAATAGATAAATATAAAGCCAATGACTCAAACCGTTTTACGATGGTCATGCTTACTGAGTGATTATTATTAATGTGAAGCTTTTACTGAAAAATACGGGATTCATATTGATATGAGTCCCGTATTTCCTATTTCAAAGAATATTATAGTTTCTAATCTTAAGTGTTGTCATTGTACAATCACAATCAACTTCCTATCTCTATTCAACACAATATCATGTCCATATTCATCAAGATGTTGATATTGATGTTCTCTCCAATCCCTTAGTTCTGTCGATTTCACACCTGCTGATGAAAGAATTGAGTAGAAGCCTGCTCTGATTCTTGGGTCTTCAGTCTGCAGTAGTTCTTCATATAATTTATCAGCCGTTGCTTTATCCCGTTTCAGCCTCACGGTCAATGGTGCAATAATCATTCGATAAACAAAAGTATCTTGGAGTTGAGTCAAGTAGTATTTTAGTTTCTCCACAATTTTATTTTCATCCATCATTGAGAATATGAAGTTGTATGAAGAGTAGTTGGTAAATACATACTTGTCCTTTACCTCATAATAAATTTCTTTCAGCTTTTCTATGTTAGTATTGAGTGAGCAATTAATAGATATTCTATTAGAGGAATAATCATACCATTCCCACTCTTCCATCTTCAGAAGTTGTTTGATATCTTCATCTTTATCAAATTCAGTGGCAATGATTTGAGCTAATGTCGCAGACATTTCGCTATTCTTAGTGTCTATATTGGCTATAGCCAATTCTTTCAATAATTGTTTTTGGTTTCCCACTTTCATTAAGAAAAGTAGAATATTTGCATCGTCAATTTTATCTTTATTTTCATTAAGATACTTCACTATGATTCGGGCAGCATCTGATGTAGGATTAATATATTTTGAGAAGAAAACAATATACAAATAGATACGCTTGTCTTCCTTGACAATTTTCTTTAAATTAGCCATATCATCAGCAAGTAAATAATCGGCTTCATCCACAATCGTTTTCTCAATATATGGACTATCATTGTAGAAAATATGCGTCTGGGCAAATTCATACTCCTTACTGCCAGTACTCAAATTTAACTGCACATATTCATCAAGTTTATGATACATTAGGTATATACAGAATCGTATTTTGTATGTGCATTCTGTTGTCAACTGTGTCGTATCGAACACCTCTTCGGCAACCTTGAATACGTCAGTATCCCTTCCGGTCCTTTTCAAGTGATCAACTAGACATAAGACCATATCACAAAGGACATAGGCATTTTCTTCCTGTTTGAATAAGTGTAACATCCCTTCTAAATACTCGTCTATACTTGACAGGTTAGAAATCTTATGTATCATCATGAGTCTTAAGCGTGTATCCATATGATACCACTTCCTAAGCATTCGAGAGGCTAACTCTGAACCGTGATATTTTGCTATAATCTGCCCAGCAAATTTATAGTCGTTAGAATAATAGTTCTGAAAGTACTCTTTGACATCCTGACGCTCAGAATAGTTCTCTATGATGGCTTTCAGTATGCTCCATTTTGAACCTAAGATATGGTCACTCATCGATATTTCGTCATTGAGTATTCGTGGTATGTATTTTTCTGCAAATTCCTCCTTATAATGTCCTATATACACAAACACTGCACGGTCTTTCATTATACCCTTATCTGCATCATTGATACATTTATCTAGATATGCTTTAATTTGTTTGTCATTGCCTTGGTATATTTCATAAGCATATCCCGCTATCCACGAAGATTGCTTTAACGGCATCTCATCCAGACATCTCTGAAGCTTTTCGATAACATCAGCATCTTGTCCCCAGTTTTTGATAAGAGGGTAGACAACAATATGTTGATGACTTTGCATTTGCTCAAATGCTTCAAGAAGTTTGGTCTTGATTCGAGGATCGTTAACTATAGTATTTACAATGAGAGACTCAGCATGCCACTTAAAATGCTTTATGTCCCTATTAATAGCCCATTCGGTTATTACTTGAAGTAAATCTGTAGATAGCTTTTGTTTTTGAATAATCTTCCACAATTCATATCCATTTCCAAAATTAAAAGAATAATCATTATTAAGTTCTTCCTTGATGGCATTGATAACATTTGGGTGATTTATCCAACATGTCAGCAGGTATTTCCATGCTATATCCTTGTTGATATAACTCCGTTCTCTGTTTGGTGGACCAACTGAGATTAAAGCCTTTCGCAGGATGGCGTCGTCATGTGGAAAATATTGTTGTAACAATCTGTTAGCCTCCTCTTGCATTGAAAATGGTAGGTCTGAAACTAATTCAATGATTTCATCAGATGAAACAGGCTCATCTTTAAATAAAGAAAACTCAATTTGATAAAAGTGAGTATAGATGTCACCTGTAACAACTTTTTGTACTAATTCGTTTTCTTTATCTACATCTATCCCATCTACAATCACACTTCTGATAAAGAAGGCTACCACTTCTGGCAATGTTGATGATGTTAAATATGAATTAATTATCTCCAGCAATTTTTCATCGTTAGTGATATGCTTCCTAATTACTTCAGATGCAAGTATTTTGTTATTAACATCACCATTTATAACAGTTAAAACAATAAACTGGCGTTCCTCTTCCGTCAAGTTAGTCACTTGCATCAAACCAGATAGTCTGGTGTCATGGTATATGTGAGCTGAAGGGATATATCTGGAAAGAAAGTTTTCAATACGATTCCGTAATAAGCTATTATACAAACCATCAAGCAGAATTTCCAGTAATTGGTGTTTGGTGTCATAATCGGAATCCCATTCAATCTTATGTATGTATTCTTCTACTTCTTCTAGTAAGAAATATTTAGGTGCTTTCACAGATCTTACAAGAATCTCTAATTTTAATTTATACAAATAATAATCTCTATAATCGTTTGCTTTTATAGGTTTTAAGATATTATACAAAGCTACAAAAGTTGATGCTGGTATCATTTCGAAAAGGAAGAGAATAACTTGGTGTAATCCGATATTCGAAACATTATCTTGAATGAATGCTTTTGCCCTATCTATATCTACCGAAAGGTATTTTGCAGCCATAAATTCCTGCAGTTGTCTATTGATGAAAGAAATGCGAGAACCTATTCTTTCCTCAATAATGCCAAGTTGATGAGTATCATGCCTGAATAAGTCATCAACAATATGAGCATTTTTCAATTCCTGTCCAGATGTCTGACTATTTAGATATTGGTTAAGCAGTATTTCTGCTTGGGTCTTATCCATGCAACCATCATTGTAGTAATCAAACATTTCTTTTGACAGAACTCCAAGCATCATTTTGTTGCTTGTGTAGTCAAATGACCCAGAATAGTCGTAAGCCTGATACTTGCGTGACTGCTGATGCTTGATAAACAATTGCTCCATTATGCAGTCCATAGCCGCAATATTGTTGTGAGGAAGTTCGTTACCTTGTAGATATTGTCCAATAAGGATGGTTAGCAACATGGGGTTTTCTTTCATACGATCAACGTCATGTAACAACCTCAACTTAGCAGATAGGAACTCTGCTGTCCTCTTTGTATTGCGAACCAGACCATTATAATGATTCACGCATTTCTTCACAAGTTCATCTTGCTGTAGTGCAGATAATGGTGCGATTGTATATGTGTCGCTTGTACTGAAGGGAGAATTGATATTCGCAATGCCATATTCCCTACTTGAAAAAATGGCTAGTAAATTACCAGCTTCTGTTTCCGCCTTAACTTTACGAATAATTCTATCTGCTTGTAAGGACTCATCACCCCATTCATCTATTCCATCAGCTATTAATAGTATCTTTTGTTGCTCAAATGCATATTCCACGTAATAGCTGTTTTTCTCCCATAACTTACTTTCCTGAAACCAATTCCGAATAATGCTCTTTATATCACTATCGCAATTCCTTGCCATATATGAAAATGGCATCCATACAGGTAAGTAGCCGTCATAGATATCCATTTTTCCTTTTAGCAGTTGTAAGGTAAGATACTTTAGTAAAGAAGACTTGCCTGATCCGGGACCTCCTACAATGAGTAATATACTCCTGCTAGGATTCAATATAGTTGATGCAGAGATTCTAATTTCTCTATTGCTCGTTTTATTCAGTTGGCTATAGAATTCTTTAAGATATTGCTCACTATATTCTTGAATATCACTATATTTTTTATATATATTTGTAGGGTCATGCAGAATAGGCTTCTCCTCTGGTTTAATTTGATCATCAGAATATAAGTTTTGTACTTCACCAATAAAGTCAGGCATTACAAATCTTGCCTCAAGAGGGAACCTCGTATTATTACGGTTAACTAATATTGAATCATTGACATCACGGAACAAGCTATCGTAAACAACATTCATTGCTTGTTTACACTGTGTTATATTGATGAAATTAAGTGATTTCCATTTTCGACGCGTTAACTGTGATTTTATCTTTTCTTCTAATGCCTGTGTAATCTTTACATTGTGAAACTCACCCTCCGTCGCAGCATATTTCCATAGTACACCATACATCAATGGTTGGTTCTGGGCAAAGACCCCACCACCAGACATTCCATGTAAACTGTCCATATTGTCAACATGCGAAGTGATATTAACCAAATCTACTTTGCTATCTACACATTTACAGTCCAGTCTGGTAATTATATCTTGTGCCTCACCTGAAACTCCGTACAGTTGCATGGATTTTTCTTCAATGAGGTCATCCGCCAACAAGAAAGGGGTAAAATACTTTTTGCTCTTATCAATCTTAATGATAAGAAAATCTTCACCAATAGGAAGCAAAGAATTTGAGATCGTGTCTTTTGTAATGGTTTTATAGGTTACAAAACGACCATCCTCAAATACTTCAATTTCGATTGATCCTATCTTATCAAGAACATCGTTCAACTTTTTCCTCCGAGTATCTTTAAAAATATGTTGAGCTGTGAAGATATAATCGTACTCTTCATCTCCACCTAATGGATATAGGACTCCACTTCCTCGAAACTGGAGTCCTCTCCCTTTGATGTCTGCCTTTATTTTAACACAATTGCTGCGAATATCAAATTCTGAATCCATTACAAACATTGAGATTAATATTATTTTTTTTCAATTCATCAGCTGTTATTCCAAGTATATCAAGAGATTCTTGATAGTTAAAAAACACGTTGATTGCTTTATCTGCACTTTCTCTGTAACGAATAAGCTTGGCTATAGTCTCCTTATTGGGGAAATAATATTTCTTATTCTTCTTAGTTGAAATAATGAAGTTTGAGCATTTTATCTCGTCAATGATGTTTTTAGTAACATTTCGCGTACTCCCATGATGGGGAAGTTTCATTAAATCCAATTCAAGAGGTGTACCGTTCGTCTTATTATAATACTGAAGCGCATCACATAGTACCTTAGGAGTACTATCACCTGGTAACAATATTTTTTTTCCTTCACATTCTGCTAGAATTATAATTGACTGGCTATTTGCACCACCTTCATCAAGATCGTCATCATCAACATTATCAATCAAGGTTCTTAAATCAATGTGCCAATCATCTGAACAAGCTCCAAGCTCATCAGGTTCTTTCGGTTTATATTCATATGCCACATCATGATCAGGTGCTAATACATGTAGTTTTATGTCGCCAACCTCTGTCGTAGAACCAATTAACTCAGAAGTATTATTATTCCAACACAATCCGTCTATTTCAAGAAGAAGAGACGTTAACTCATTTCCCTCGGGCACAGAGTACTCATCTATATCCTCTTTCTTGGGGAAGTTAAACCAAATTTGTTTCAGCCTGTGTGTTTCCCCTGCTTTTTTCATGTGTTTAATCAATGCTATGATACCAGCTATGTGATCTGAGTCAATATGAGTCACTACAAGAAGGTCAATAATCTCATCCTGTGGCATTTGGTCATACCGGTTCCTAATAGCAGTTGTAGATTTTCCACCATCAATTACAATGTTTTTCTTATTATGACTAATCCAAATGCTATCGCCGGTACCAGCTTGAAGAATCTCTATGAACATCTTCTATATATGTTTTATTCAATTATAATAATGTAATTAGTTTCTTAAACGACCTAATAGGCTTATTTTCACTCCACATCCCTGGTGTATGCTTTTCTCCACTTGTGAGGACAATCTGTAAATCATGTTCATGAAGTTTTATTATTTGTTTCTCTATTTTTGTGTTCTCTGCAACAAAGTGTTTGATTTCAAGATGGTGTTTTGCCACATCCTCAATCTCTATACTACCGAGTTTACATTCAATTAGTGAATATCGTTTGTCATCAAGATGTAATACTGCACAATCAGTCTTCAGTCCAAAGCAATTATGATATACGGCAGAAGGGCACCCAAGGTTTGCGAATAGAACATCAAGTTACGAAAATATTGATTAAATATCATTCAGCCAAATTATTTTCTATTTTTGATAATGATAGCTTAGTTCTTATGAATTGAATTAATCAGAAACGTTTGTTTTATGCGGAAACTAAGACATAATCTGGTATGAATCACGTAATGACTGTAACAAAGTTTCTGGCATTAGTAATAAATATTGTAATTAGATAGTCTGTCGTAATATCCTCCTAATAACTTGTTTATATAATAATATCCATTTGTATTAGTATTTCGAATAACGAACCTAATACAAATGGATTTGTGATTTTGATAATACGAGAGGGAAAGATTAGAGTGTTCCATTACCTTCCTCTATGATAGTGAATCTCTTCTTGTGCGACAGTTTCCATTTTCTGTTCCTGTTTTCCAGTAATGGACTTGACATCAGCAGTGGCGTTATCAGGTAATCCGTAACGGTTGATGTTTTGCCTGACTTCTTCGGCTGAGACTTTACGCATCACATCATAGGTACCTCCAACAGATGGGTTATATATCACGGCATAATGTTCGTTCTTCACCAACAGGTCATCTCCACGATATTTTGTAGGAGACAGGTAAGTGTTGGACAGGTCTATGGCATCACCGGCATCGTACTCAATGGCTTCCTTTAATAGTGTCTCATAATCGCCTTTTTCTTGTAGCTTGTCAAGTCTGTCTGTGTCTTCACCCATTTGAAGGTAGGCTACAGAAGCATAGTACACAGGCTCCTGACTTTTGCTTTGGCCAGCTTCTATGTTTTGTTCCTGGTCAATTTTCTGTTGCATGGCATCAATACATTTTGTAATCATACTTGATGCCTTTTTCACATCTGTCAGTGTAGTTTTGATGAATTCCGGAGATTCATTCAAGCTGTCAAGCCAGCTTTTGAGGTAACTGGCACTGTCTTCTTTCAGATGCTTGGTCATACCATAGCGTTGTGCAACGAGGGCTGCACTTAGCTCGGCCACAAGCTCTTCCCGGGCATACTCCTTACTACCAAAGGATGTCGGCTGTAGTCTTCCCAACTGATTTTCTGCTCCTGTGGAATGGGCCATTTCATGACCCAGGTTGGTATAGAATGACTCACCATCCTTGAACTGCTTTTTCTCAGGAACGACAATCTCATTCTTTGAAATGCTGTAGTAGGCACTGTCTCCGTAAGTAGGTTTGATAGGGCAGATCCATCCATTATCCTTTATTATCCTGTCGAGAGGAGCAAAGGAAAATTCCTCACCTTCAGATTGTGGACGTATCTGTTTTCCTTCATCGGCAAGTTTCTTATATAAATCAGGACGAGCTTCCTGAAGATTGGTCTGATGCACATTAAATACGTTATATACTTGAAGCTTTGGATAAACGTTGTAGCCTTTCTTTTCTTCTTCACTCAACAGTTTATAGTCATCGTATTTAATTTTTTCTTTTGTCTCTTTATCGACAACAGTGAATGTCGTGATGAACACCGGGAAACTCTTTTCTCCTTTCAGAATGGAAACCTTTGGCAATTCCTGCCCATTGTTATCCTTTATCTGCTGACGGACTCCCTGCTTGTCTTTGGTATAGTTCAGACCGGCTACACGGTCAAAAGTACAAAATACTGGCAGTTTATATCCCTGTTTCTCACAGTGCATCATGAGTAAGAGTGCATTCATTCCATTGTATTCGCGGCCAGAAAGATTTCTTGGCCAAGAGATGGATTTATCTGTAAACCAAGGCTTCTTCCAGTCATTCTGCAAAGTCTTGATTTTCTCAATCATCATCTCTGCGAATTTGTCCAAGGCCTTATCTTCACTGCTACGGCCATCTGAATTATAAATCTTTTTACCTGTCATAATCATTAGTGTTGGTAAGAGTTAGAGCTTTTCTCCCAAAGAGAGCATTCGCTTATGCGGCATGTAAGGTCAAGTCTGTTATTGTACACACCTAATTCCAAATCCCCCTTAGCATTGATTCCGGCTTTGGGTTGCATCCAGGCTTCTTTTCTTTTGTCGAATTGCATAAAGCGTACCCAGGTATAGGTATAATTTTCTCCATCCTTTTCGCTACTATAGGCGGAAAATACCGTAAATGACTTGCCACTTTTTGTTGTCTTTTCCTCGATTTGTTTGCCTAAAGTACCTCTGAACTCCATTGTACCGTTAATGCCGTCGTTACTGCTTGCATTGAATGTGTTAATGCCAGTTGCAGACAGGTTAAGGTATAATGCTTCTCCCTTTTTGTGAAACATTAGAATACCGGCTACTTCTATGCGAGTCCCAACTTGAATTGTTGGTAAATCAGACAGGTTGTTGCAGGTCTTGGCTACACTGATTTCAACTGTCTTGTTGATTCCTGATTTTGCCTGGATAATGACATTGATACCGAATGATGCGAACTGCGTACCCTCTTTGTTTGAACGCATTTGTGCCTGGCGGGAAACTGTCCCACACACGGTTACATTACATTTAATCATAGTAGAATGAATTTATTGTTATACTTAATAAAGCAAATTATTTTAGCTGAACAGATTCCTGTCTGCCCTGTTGTGTCTCCAGATTGTTCTGATAGTTTTGTGACATCTGCAGCGTGACCACGGCAGATTTAATAACAGAGGCGATGCTTCGTCGTTTCTCGTCATCGTTCATCATGGTACTGCCAAGTGTCTGTTGGATCTTGGTTATTTCTGCATTACTCAGTTCTCTGTTGAGCTGTACAACTCCATTGTCTGCGTACAGATTGGGTTTACCATCCTGCAGGCTTATGGTGCAGGTCTTATAGGAAGGGAGGATAGGAGTAAGGTCTATGCTTTTACTGATAGCTGCGCCAGTAGCCTTCTGCATCTTTTCTTCCTCACTTGACTTGTCTATCTGGAGGGCAAGAGCCATGAGTGAGGTGAACATAGTCATGGCTATCTCTATTACAGGATCTGCTATAGGCATATTCACCCCACTGTCTTCAGAGGACAAAATCTTCTTCATCCAGTCGTCCGGGCTCATGGCTGTCTCTGGTTGCACATTGGCATCGGATTGACCTGCACTCTTGTATTGCGCAGTCAGATCTTTTCCGTTACTGAGAACCTGTAATGAGATGTTCCCTTTTTGTGCGATCTCAGCAAGATATGCAGCCGGGTCAATATCTCTTTTTGTTCCATCTGTGGATATAGATTTTACTCCAAAATGAAGATGTTCGCCGGTAGTCCGATACCCGGTGTTTCCTGAAATGCCAAGCTTCTGTCCGGCAGCGACTTCATCACCGACCTTGACGGATATACTGTCCAGATGCATGTAGGTACATTGATATATGCTGCCATCGTTTCTGTTGTACTCGACAGTCACAGACCGTCCTCCGTTTGTATTGGCATTACTGTTCACATTGACAACTTTTCCCTTATCTTCAGTAGCAAGGACGGCCTCATGATTTGTCTGGATGTCAATTCCTTTATGCACCTGATTTTTACTTGTGTCTAAAGGGTCTTTTCTTGTACCAAAGGGAGAAGTAACCAGCATAAACTCCTCTCTCTTTAAAGGGAAGGAATATTTCTTTTCTTCAGTATCCTGTACGGAAACATCATTTGATGTGGCTTGACGCGGATTGTCAGCAGTTCCAAAGGATTTACCCTCTGCCTTCATCTCCTGCATTACCATCTGGTCATATTTTTGCAATCCGTTCTTCTCGATAATATTCTGAAGGGTTGCTGCGTATTGTTTGCTTGACGCATATCCTGCATCCTGTAATCCGTTTGTCCATCCTTTGTAGTCGTCAGGAGAGAGTTGGAACAGCTCTGCGTATCTTCCGTTCCTTTTCAGGAACTGAGAATGATGCTCATAGGAATCTCCAACATTCGCATACTGGCAAAACTTTTCGTTTGGACGGTCATCGGTATATACAAGATATTTGCCTCCATTCTCAATCCAGCTGGAGGTAGCTTTGATCCCAAAATGGTTGTTTCCCTTACGGGACAGTTCACTCTGCCCACTGGCACTTTCACAGATACCCTGTGCAAGTGTGACAGATGCAGGTATGCCATATCTGCGCATCTGTTCCATGGCATACTCTGCATATTGTTGGATATATTCTTGATTCTTTGACATTGCGGTTACATGTTATCTGTGCATTCTTGAAACCTTGCTCTCTTCCTGATTGTCGGGTTCATTTTTCTGTTTTTTAGTAACGTCTTTTTCTTGCCTGGGAGTTTCCAATTGGTCACAGATGGCAATTCGCTCACCGGCACGGATCAGTTTAGGAAGGTAAACATCGAGCGCATGGTGAGGAAACCCTGCTATCATAAGAGGTTTTCCTTCAGCATCTTTTGTGTGATTGCTTTTGCTGAGCGTGATTCCAAGTATTTTGGCTGCTTTCTCTGCATCGTTGCTGTAAGTTTCATAGAAGTCTCCACATCTGAAGAGCAAAATTGCATCAGGATGTTTCGATTTTAATTCATAGAATTGCTTCAGCATCGGAGAGAGTTCGGTGGTTACCTTTGTTTCTGTCTTAGGACTTTCATCCTTGCTCTTATTGCCCTTAGACTCGGATGGCCCATGAGATTCACTCTGTCTGCTCTTCTCTTCGGTCTGTTCCTCATATACTTCCGTTTGCTGATTTGGATTTTTTGACTGAGTCTCCTGTTCTGATTTATCCGTACCTACTGCAACAGCATCTGTACGGTCCTTACGGAGCACATCGGCAAAAAGACTTGCTGCAAGATGTTTCTTGTAATCTTGCATATCTTCTGCCAGCCACATACGTTGCCATTGTTGTGGACTAATTTCACGAGCCTTCAATTTTTCACCGTTGACTGTGGGCATACATAATATCACACTGGGAGTACTCTCAGTACCTTTGGTCTTGAATATATTCACACGGTCTATCCTTGCGAGTTCTTCTGCTGTTGCATCACTTTTGAAGAGGTCAACCTTAATGTCCGGACTGTTCTGGGCGGCCATATAGTATTTCTGGGCCAAATCCTGACGTACTTTTTCTGAAGTTTCTTCGTCACCTTGCTTTACAGTGGTAAAGAAAAGGTTAAGATCTGCCTTCTCGGGGTAAACGCTGAAGCTCTTTTCATTTTCGGGCTTCAGATAAAGTGCCCATTTCCCTTCGTCATTACGCAACATGAGTATCTTTTCAAAGTCTATGGCACCGGAGCGTTTGACGGCATCGGACACATCAAGTAATGTAAGGGTCTCCAGATTCCACTTGTTCATGCGGTTCACGGAAACTTCCTTGCCGTCAAAGAAACTGTCATCGGGACGATACCCCATAGAACCATCTACGTTGTAGAATGTAACCGTTTCATATCCCTCTTTTTGAAGTGCATGTTCGATACGGCCTTTGTTCATTCCAGGAATCTCATTCTCGACTCCTAATGAAGCTCCAGATGGGAGAACCACATCAGCCATTTTCTGTTCAGGTTCTTTTATAACCACGAACTCTTTAGTATCAATATTGGGCAACGTCTTGATTTCATCGGCTACATAATAGTGTTTTGGAAGAATGTGCTTAATATCTGCTATCTGTTTCTGTAGGACTCTGTTGTTGAGTTCTACTTTCTCACCACGTTCAGCCTTATGAACCATATCTATAGCGTTGTTTACGTCTCTCTCCAGAATATCTGGCAGATGCGGGTCTTCTTTCAGCTCTCTGATCCAATAATCGGTCATCTTCATGCTGTCCGGAGAGAGTTTAGCTGAGATACCCAACTCCTGCAGCTTAACAGCTGAAGCTACTTCCACAACCAGCCTTTCCTGCTTCACGGCATCCTCTGAAATCTTGTCGTTCTTGACTACCATTCCTTCACGGGCGAGCCTCTGTTGGTGTCCTGTTGCAGATATAAGCATGGATACTGCATCTCGGGCATAGTCTTCATAATATTCATAAGATGAAGCAGGTGGCAGGAAGACAATATCCTTCTTGCTGTCGTAATGCGCTACACCTGTAGTATCAGTGCGTATATCAACCAAATTTTTTCGTGACTGTTCCAGAAGATTTTCGACACCCTGACGGATTTCATTCGAAGCTGACTCTATATCTGTACGGTCTTTCAGAGGACCGGTCTTTTTTACTACTGTATCAAATGTTGTTTTATCAACCATAGGGAGTGTGGTCTGCTCGATATTGAAAAGTGAGCGGACTTCACGGTTTCTGATTCCTTTATAATCCTCTTGCTTGTCAGCTGGCAGTGCTTGATAGTCTGAGCGACTGATTTTCTCTTCAGGATTATGTTTGTTTACATACTCATTCCAATTATACCAGAGAAAAGGTACTCCCTTTTCTTTGGTCTGGACAGATTCACCGCGTTTCTTTGCTTCAGAAAAAAGCGTATATTGATTTGTTTTGTATCCATTCTGGTCGCTGTGCATTCCCAATATGATAGCATTGAAAGCAGAAATCTGCAAAGGCTTCAGATATAGTTTCGGTGCTTTGCGACCATCGTTGTCAAGCCACATTCCTCCATTTTCTTTGGCTTTATTGAAAGCATTCTCAAACAGCTCAACCTGACGTACTATTGCCATTTTCTCTTGTTGGTTCTTCTCTTCCATAAGTCTGATTATTATATTGTTATCCTTTTATCTTTGTGCAAGTGGTCTTGCTACTGTTTGCCGTTCGCTTGCTTCGTAGTTTTCAGAAACAATCTTACGCATCTGGTCATTCTTGGCCAGTATTGCATTTGCAAGTGTGTTGAGAGGTAAAGCTCCCTGCTGATAAGCATCCACAACTTTATCCGGCAAAGTGATGCTGCAAGGAACCTTGTCTATTGTAGCAATCAGACAGTTGGACCTAATCTGAGGATTGACAATCCGGGGATTGAGCGGTTCATCAGGATAAACCCGATAATTCACTGGGCTGTTTCCTGCTTCAGGGTGCTGATGTGCTTTGAAATCATCCAAAGTCTCATGCCCGGCCTTGTTCAGCAGATTGAGTCCTCCCATACCGATAAGTATCATTTTCAGGATTGGATTCTTGACAAACATGCCTGTAACGATACTGGCAATAGGCATCATATTGTCCTTCAGATTGATTGACTTTGTTTTTCCCGTGAAGAGTCCTACAAGCATGTCAGGTAGCATGGCCAGTACATATCCGATATTGTGTCCAATGTCGCTAATGCCATTGAGTCCGAAAGAGGTCAGCAACCCTTGCCATCCGTCCATATTGGTCTGTTCCGGCTTCGGGGAGGTCTGTTCTTCTGTTGGTTGTTCCTCTTCAACCGCTTCTTCTTGTTCCGGTGCAGTCTCTGCTGATGAAGTCTTAGTCTGTGGCTTTTCTTCTGACTGCTTTTTCATTTTCTCCTGGTCTTGTCTATATTGTTCCTCGCATCCCGGGCGCACTATTGAAGGTATGTCTGAACGGTCTTCCTGTTTGTCAGAGAATTTAGATAATAGGAAGTCACCGCCGACCCATGTGGCCGCTGTTTTCCAACCGCCACCGGCTCCACCCATACATGCGAGATCAGTTACGGATCCGAGAATTATACCTGTGTTCTTTTCCCACGCAGATGGGTTGTATCTCTTTTCGGCTTCTGTATCCATATGATGTTCTAATGGTGATTTTGCAACTTCCTGGGGGAGATAAAAGATGGTGTTAGTTGCTGCCTTCTTTAAGATGTATTCAATGGATGAGCGTGGAATCTTATCCTGAATCATCTTGTCTATCATCTTTTTCTCCATGGCGGAATCAACGGTGATGTGCTGGCGTTGAAGTTCTTTCTTGACCATTTCAATATAATCTTCAGCCGTTTTCGAGTTCCATTCACCTGTGTAACGCAAAGACTGCATCTGTGTCTGTCTGGCAGACATTCCACCATCAGGACCAATGGCACTGGCCATCAATCCTGCAAATGATGAGGTGTGCTCTTTAAGCTCTGCTGCCATCTTATCTTGCAGTTCATTCCGGACCTTGTTCATGATTGGAATGACCTTTTTCCTGAATATTCTATCTTGTTCTGACTCTGCCATGAGTTGCTGTTTTATATGATTGATAATTTATATGCCCTTTATAGATTTATCTGGTTGAGTAATTGCTCGCGTGTCTGTTCTATGGCATTGTGATATACTTCCATCTGTTTCGGGAAATATTCTTCCAGCCATTCATCCTTTTCAATGTTTTCATTGATAAACTTGATAGCCAGCTCACGTTCAATCTCTATCGCAGCTTCTCCTTTCTCACTACCATTGAACCATGCTTTTGTCCACCATCTGATACCGGACTTATCCGGATACACGCTCACCATACGGGGAATATCGAAGCTTTGAACATCAATATCGAGCTCTGCCAACGGATCAATAAGTCCACTGGTTGCTATGGCCAGTTCTTGTGCTTTTTTTTTTCGTGATCACTTAAACTGGAAAGGAATATCTGATGACGCAGGGCAAGATAGCTCAGGAAATCACCGATAAGCAGATTCTGTACCCGTTCTGCAATCGGTATACTTCGTGCGCCCATACCCAATGGATTGGCCATACTGGGGATGGTTTCATAGAAGTAGTTTTTTGTAGCCGACAGTGAGAGAATATTTCTCAAAGTGAACTGTGTATGTTCAGGCAACGTGTAGGCTCCAAGACTGATATCTTTCATGTAGTCCGGAAAAAAACGCATCATCAGATTCTCTATCTCCTTGCTGTCCTTGTCATACATGGTTCTGACATCCATGTCCAGTGTCACAAATTGTGGTACCGCACCTGGTTGTCCATTTTGTTCCATGACTTTCAAATTACTGTATATCATGGTCAGGAACTCCAGAGGATTGAGCTCTTCTCCTTTATACTTGACCTCCATGTGGAGTATTTTCCCACTTACGGCAATAACCTGACCGGCCTTGACCTCACTTCCGTAGTTGGCAAAAACGTTCGAGAGGTGTGCGTATTTTACTTCGTAGTCTCCATAGCGTGTCACCTGATAGATACCATGTACGGCATCATTCCCAAGTCCAGTAATCTTTCCTGTTGCAACTGCTGAAAGAAGATAATGGTTGGCCTTGAAATCCACACCATGATGAAAAAAAGGTTCCCCTGTATGCGGATGTTTCTGTTTACCGTAGCCAAGACTCATCTGTACGTCACGGCCTTTTTCTTCGTAGGGCATACAGTATCCACTGTCTGAACGAAGAATCATTTCTTGTGTATATTGCATATTATATCTGTTTATAAATTTTACTATCATCTTCGTCTGCCGCCACCAGTGCCTTGCGCAACCTCCGACTGTTGACTTTCGTCTTGACTTTGTGCAGCAGGTCGTTTCTTCTCACTGGCAAGTGCCTCGTTCATATTTACATTGTTTCCTATCATCATCATGGCAAGCACAGCTCCAGCTATCTTGCCCATCCATCCGAATCTTCCGAAAACAAGTAGTGCGGCCACTACAAGTCCGATGAGACTCAGACCGGAAACATTCCCTTTGCCTACATTGCTGAAAAAGTTCCCCATCATGTTTCCACCGTTCCCAGAGAAAATACCTTGTAGGAACTTGCTCATACCGCTCCATTTGCTGTCTGCACTGGTGATGGCATCATTGACATTTTCAGTGAGACCAGTTACAGAGTCTTTCACCTCTTTCATACCTTCACCTATATTCGAAACTGTATCTCCAATCTTTTGTGTCGTTTCTTCGCCAATGACAGCATCGCTGACAATACCCACTACGCTTTTGTCTGTAGTCAGTTTCTCCCAACCAATGTAGCCCAGGCTTCCACCTATGGCAGCAGACTTTGTGGCGCTTCCTAATCCTTTTAGCGTTTGCTGAGGATGTACTACTGCACCCCCTGCCGATTTAGCTATAGCTTTTATAGCTCTTCCTCCTAAGCTGACTGCTGCTTTCAATAATGCTCCCCAACCCATACTTAAAGTTTGATTGTTAAATTGTTATCCTGAATTATCTTTATACCTGAATACTTACTTTGGCTTTGCGTTCCTCTTCCATCTTTCCTTGCATTTCTGTACAATATTGGGCTTGTCCACCTCACTTCTGCCATTGTAGTCTATCTCCGCCCATATGTCAGAGAGTGAAGTATATTTAACAGCTCTCGTAAGCCTTTTGAGCTTTTGATTCATGAGTTTAAGTTTCGGACGGATGGAAAAGAGAACTTCCAGTCGTTCCTTCTCTGTCATCTTGGTATCGGAGAGGCACAGTTGCCGGATGTCATTGACTATATCGACACTATTCATGATAAGTTCTCTATAGATTTTATTCCTGTTCGAATACAATGCTACTGCCAGGACATTTCCTGCCTGGTGCTGGAGCTGGTCATTAAAAGTTCCCAGCTGCTTCACGAGTCGGTCTATTTCATGATAGAATCCATATATCTGTGCTGCATAACTGATTATGCTATGAAAGTTGTCCAAATAAGTGTTGAACTCCTTTTGCAGGTCAGTTACTCCTTGTACCTCTTCCTTTATCCACAGATGACCTGTAGATTCCAGAAGCATCATTTGTTCCTGCTGTTTCAGTTCTTTTTCTGCCTTATTTGTGTATGCCAGAATCATTCCGGCCAAAACAGGGTCGTTGCCCTGAGCCCGGAGAAAACTCCCACCCAGCCCTTCAAAAGGGAGGGTGAGAGAAATAAGCATGGCAAAAAACAGCAATAAGCGTTTCATTGTGTTATCCTGATAATCTTTTATGGTGTTACTATTCGTGCGCATCTATGCCATCTGTCCAAAGCTTGACCGGCAATCTCAGCGGTATTCCTGTCTATCATTCCTGCTGTGGCTCTGTTCCATATATCGGCCATTGTGTAATAGCGGATGCTGATGGAGAGCTGTGAAAGTCTTTTGTTGAATTGTGCCAGACGGTCATTCAACTCCCAAAGAATCTTACTGCGTTCCGCACCTGTAAGCATATTGCTTGCTCCACCTTTGGCTACGGCATCTTTCAGTATGCTGTATACAGTGATCAGTTCGGTCGCTGTTTCGATATAAAGATTATTCATACTCATTGTAGCCACTATTCCTTGCGGGTTTTGTGATATGGCTTTCTTCAAATCACAAAGATTGATGAATATCCTTACACCGTCATCATAGAGATGACTACAGGCTTTGAGGGTGGAAGCATAACCAGACACGGTTTTCAGGTAGCTGTTGTACTTTCTCTCCCATTGCCTTATCTGAGTAAATTCTGCTGCAATGGTATTTTGTAGTAGTGCCGTCTTCTGCTGATCTTCAATCTGATTCTTAATCTGACTGTTGATAAGCTCATTACCTTCTGCTAATGCCACATATTCCATAGGATTGCTGGATACCAATTGGGCACGACCTTCAAGACAGAATAAGAACAAGGCCAAAGCAATGGCCGATATAATCATCCATCTGCTGTCGTAAGCAAATCCTTTGGAAGTCTTGGCTTCTGACGATATATTATCTGTTCGTGATTTCATAGATACCTTTCCTTTGTTTGTTATACTCAACCCGTTCACGGATAATTCCTACAACATCAATGCGCTCCTTGATTCCAAATATGTCCAGTTTGGGATTGGAACGGTCTCCGCTGAAAATCGAGACAGTCTTCAATCCGAACAGCTGTTCCACGATACCGCGGTTTTCACTGAAGTCAACCACCCTGTAGAGTTCAATGTAGTCACTCTTCCTGATGAGTACACCATGTTGGATAATCAGTTGTTCAGATGTGATGATATAGCTCAGTTTGTGTAGATAAAGACAACCGTAGAGCATGATGCACGTCATGATTGCCCCGAGTACCACAAAAGGCATCTTATAGGTGATGCTTTCGTGACCGGCTGCCAAGAACAGGGCACAACTGATAAGAAATGCCATGCCTTGTGAGATAATGTATTGCGCCCAGTGAGGGTGCAATGTGATTATGCTGAACCGTCTGTTTGAGTCTGTCATATCATTTATCGTTTTAGTCCGCTCTTCTTGGTTTCTTCATTTTCTTCTTCTCTCTCTTCAGTGAGAGAAACACCATTTTCGTCAAAGGCTGTCTCAACGAGATCGGTCATTGAGTATTGCTTTTTCTCCAACAGTTCATCATTAAAATCCTTATAGCCTTCAGACGGCAGTTCACGTACTATTCCTATTGGATTCAGGTCTTGTCCGTCCTGCACATGGAGCTTTTGAAACAGGGCCTGTTTAAACTCCTGATAGGCTTTGTTCATCCTGTCAGCCGCTTCCTGCTTGTCTTCCTTACACAGAAAGGGAGAATAATGGTATTCCCATGCCTCATTTCTTGCAGTGTCATAAGCGAGGTAAAGCTTCTGTAGTCCTTCAGGGAGTTCCACATATCTGTCATCATCAATATCAAGCAGTTCTTTGGTAGATGTGATACCTTCCTTGAAAGTTTCAATGAAACCTTTCATGTCCGATGCAACGGATTCAGAATGCAACGGATTCATCTTTTGTACGATGGATTCAAAGTTGTAGACGAACTGTCTTCCTGCCAGGTCATTGTCAAAGCCAAGATGGAAAGTAGCACCAGGAGCAGCCTTGATCAGTCCCTGTATCTGTCCGTAGCTGGGATTTCCACCGGTAGAGACAAATACGGCAGATTTCAGCTCCTGTCTTGCTTTGTAGTCCAGTCCAGAGTCTTTCTTCATTCTCAACTGGTAGAATGCCATGGCATCGTAAGCACTCTCAAACACATATACATCTTTCGCATCTTTCAGTTCCGTGTCTTTCGGACTTGCCATCCACAGGCCTTCACTTGCATTTGTTCCGGCTGCCATGCCTTTTCGTGCAGTGCCATCCTTACGTGGATAGCCTCTTTCTTCCAAACCGACACACTTCTCAGGATGCCCCGGTATATACATGGGGAAAGAGAGGTTCTTATAACTTGCTCCGTTGTCTGCGGCTTTGGAAGCAAGAAAGAAGTTACGGTGAAAAGCACAACGTGTAGCAAAATCGATTCCTCTTGACTTGAAGAATGCGTAAAAAGGTTTCTGAGAGTCTGTTTCATCAGGATGAAAACGCTCAACCTTATAATCTTTGATATTGAAAGGCTTTGCATCACGGGTAGGAGCAAGCACATTCTGGTTACGTTGCTCCACAGGAATATTCAATAGCCGCTGACAGACTTTGTGAACAAGAGCAGCCTCTTTCATACCTTGATTGTATTCAGGAAAGAGATTCGGGTGTTCCCAAATGAAGGACGTGACAGAATACAGCTTTATCGTTGGAGGTTGGAAACAACAGTTCTTATTGGGCATGACAATGAATTTGTCACCCCTGATTCTGCGTCCATCATTATCCAGACGCACATAGGCAGGATAGCGCAAGCCGTCCCGCTTGTGAAGTGTATAACCTGCATCCGTCAACACGTCTCTGATATTAAGACGGTTGCGATAGTCTTCAAATTTCTGCTCTTCGTTCATTGTGTAGATGGTTATTTAATATTATCTGCCATGTCCTAAGCCGACTCCATGTTCAGTTGCATTGAGTCCAGCATCAAATGCTCTTGAAGCAAGATCCTGTGGTGAATCAACACCTCCTTTGAAATAGACGTGCGGGCCAGGTGCATGATGGTGCTCAACGAACACAGCCGGAGCATAACGGTCTCTTCCGAGTTCTCGCATGACAGTAAGGCCTGCAAGTAAGGCACCTCCAATCATGGCACCTATATTCCTTCCATGTCCCGGTGCATTCTTCATGTCCACTTCGTCAAAGATTTTAGAGAAGAGTTTCATGCGATGATAGTCATCTACGGCCATGAACTTGTCATATTGCTTTTGGCTTATCTCGTGACTGATGCTCTCACCATTGATAACAGCGGTCATACGGAACATAACATTGCCTTTCTCGTCTTTCTGGATTTCTCCTTGCTCGTTGCGTACAGGCTCAACTCTGATGTCGTCCACTTGTACCTCACGTCCGTTTCTTCCTTCCCGAAACCAACCTTTATCTTGGTTTATGTCATAAAGGCTATTGCCATTCACATGAGCGATGCTTCGGTCTTCCTGCTCCGCAATGACATATTCATTTCCCTGAGTAAGAGGAAACGCATGTTCTGCCACTACTTCTTGTCTGGCATTCAGTTCTGCTTCCACTTCGGGAGTAAGATTCAGGGCTATCTGTTCATTGGAATTGAGCATGTCTATCGTCAATCTATCTGAAAAATCATTTTTGATGACGTTGTTGATGATGTCTAGACGGTTCTGTACAGGTACACTCTTGATGGAGTTGTCCGTAAGCTGGGTAACTTCTTCATCTGTCAGGTCGTAAACAAGATCATGTTGGGTAGTAGCCGACTGAATGGTCAGTGTCTTGCTGTTGGCATCAATAATGACTCCATGAGAAGACAGACATTCCTGCCACTTTTCGTTGCTGAAGTATACGTCTGAGGTGATAAGTTCCTTGTATGTTTTTGCCGGTTCCTGTGGACGGCTAGGTATTTCAATAGGTGGAATCACTGCTTCCAATCCTGCGAGCACATCCTCTGAATGTTGCTGTACCATGTTTTGCTGTCCTCCTTTATAATAGAAACCATAGCCTCCATTGAGTAATTCACCTGGTTTGATTCTGCCATCAGGACGTTCCGGAACCAAAGGAGCTCCTTGCATGAACATGGCTCCACCGACACGGCGCATGTGGAAGCCTTCCTGATTGCGTGGTGTCCATCCCAAAAATCGTCCATGAAACGGATCCATCATCATAAAGGCACGGCGTTTGTCCCACGGCAGTCTGCCGTATTCGCCAACACCAATCCGGTAGCCGTGAAGTCCCATAGCCACACGACCGTTGGCATTACGGGCATGGACAAAGTCTCTCGGTATATAGAAGTCTTTCTTCACTAAATCAGCAAAGGTGTTATAGGCTTTTTTGTTAGCCGAGTTTGTACCCCAATCTGCCAAGTCTCTCATCTGTCTGGCACTGATATGATAGGTTAGGAGAGGTGAGTCATGCCCTTGAACCGACAGAAGATAGTTTTCACCTTGTCGAATAATATGTGCTTGCATACCATTGCGACGGAGAATATCCTGCAGCTCTGGCGACAAATCTCTACCTACTGATAGTGCATTTGATCTGATTGACATACTGTGATTGATTTTAAATGTTGATTATTCGCCTGTTTCAACAAGTTCGCCTTTCCATTCGATAAAATCTTCGGCTGATTCTTCATTGACTACAAGGTTCCTTTCATTACAGAATTCGGTGTACTCTTCCTGCCATTCCGGTGAGTGGTGATTGATGTAATCGAGCCAACCGTATTCTCCACTCTGTACTTTCTGCACAAGCTCGTCTTCTGGATAGTATTTGATATTTGCCATATTGGATTTGTTATTGATGGTTGTTACTTTGGTTATCGCTGCATCATACGCATACCTTGTTTCCTCTGCTCATTCCAGATTTCTTCAGAGTACTCCTCCTCATGGATATAGTCAAGATTACCATTTTCGTCCATGGTCCAACAACCGAAAATACCGAAGTTGTATTTGTCCCATTCCCGTTTGGCTTCTCTGCGCCAGACTTGTTCATTACCTGCGGAGAGACGGATACCCGTATTTGAATTCAGATCGATACCGATGGAAATCTCATCATCGTCTTCAATGATAGAAAGGATTTCTCCGTTCTGCAGTTTCTGCATCTCAGCACCCGTAAGATGATAACGGTCTGTAAGATATTGAATGTTCCTGCCTATGACAGGGGTTGGTACGCTTAGCACTTGTTTGCTTTCCTGGTCAAGCTGAAAGAAACATTTAGTACCGAGTTCTTTGCCAGACTCGTTGCTCTCCAAATGTCCGATGATGGGTTTGCCTGCAAGAAGGCTTTGCCTCTGCTGCTCATTGAATACTTTTAAGTCATACTCGTCAAGCTTCGGAAAGAAGAGAACATCTACATTGCCTTCTGGCGTTCTTACAAGGCAGAATCGTGTTCTTGCCTTTACTTCTTCACCATCATCAGCAATGATGTGTACAGGTAAGACTGGAGAATGCCGGCCATTGAGAATATTCTGCAGAACATCAGTCGGCAGATCCTCAATCATCTCCTGTGTGAGTCCAAAACGTTCGAGAGTGCCGTAGGGCATTTCATTCTCATCAAAGTTGTAAATCATTTGTTACCTTTTTTAATGCGTTATTATTTCTGCTATAACAGTATTTCATTTTCTTATGAAGTACTTTATTAATAGTTAATTCAGAAACAAAAATAAAAGGTGTGATTAGAGAATCAGAAGAATGGGTATATCATACCTTATGTTTTATATATCATTATGAAAGAAGTATGATTTATCGATTAAAATCATACTATTAGCATAAATAAAGTTAGAAAAATCACTTGAAGTATATGAGTTTTAATTCATGGTAATGGAGATATGTAATTTTGCCTCATGAATATTAGAAATATACTCATGATGGTGCTTCTGTCGTTGATGTCAGGTACTACAATAAAAGCTCAGTTTAATACAGTTGGATGTTTGTATAATCACCCAGCTAACAAAACAAAAAATCCACAAGAGACTAATGCTTCTCCTCTTGTGGATAATCTGATGTTGAAAGATTCTTTGAAGAATGTTTCATCATATAAAAATGTCGTAAATTCATGCGGGGAGGATGTAGGTACCTCTTCTCATACATCTGATGATATTCTTCAATATTTGAATATGGCTTATCCATTAAAGAGTGTTCAGATAAACTCAGAGTTTGGAATGCGTCGTCACCCTGTAACACATAAATATTGTATGCATAATGGAGTGGATCTTCAGGCACGCTACGAACCTGTGTTTTCCATGCTTCCAGGGAAAGTGGTGAAGGCTGCTCATGATAAGCGTTCTGGCATATACATCACAATTCTGACTGGCAACTACACGGTCAGCTATTGTCATCTGTCATCATCTAAGGTTACAATCGGACGATATGTTAAGGCTGGTGAGATAATAGGGGTGTCTGGTAATACAGGTATGTCAACAGGTCCTCATCTGCACCTGACAACAAAAAAGGATGGTAAGGCTATTGACCCTATCATCCTCTTCGATTGTGTGAAATGCAATTAGAATTAGAATCTTCTCAAACGTTCAAAATTATAGCCAAATTTTTCTTCTACAAGGATAAGTTTAGAAAAATAAAAGATTATGCTGAAATAGGAAGAGTGTAATAATGACCACTAGACTATTATTTTTCGATATCTGAACGCCTAATATCAAAAGAACGTTGTTGCTCCAATTCTGATAGAGTTAACATTATTGGGTAGTCTTTTCTTTTCTCGTAGTTCTCAATAATAGAAGCATTTTTTGCTCTACTTTGTGAAAACTCGCGTTGACGTTTTAATTGTGGCTCCATTGTTTTTGATAATGTTACTGTATTTTCTAATGCATCTAATATATGAGAAGCCTTTAATGTAGGGTTTTCTGTATTTTCAGCATAAGCTACAAACATTGCTTCTTTAATACACTCCTCAATTTCCGCTCCATTAAACCCATCTGTTTTTTCCGCAAAAAGGTTCAATGGGTAAGAATTTTTTTGCGGATCTTGACCTCGTTTCTTAAGATGAATTGAAAAAATAGACTTTCTTTCTTCTTTATTGGGCAAATCAATAAAGAAAATTTCATCAAAACGTCCTTTCCGCAGCAATTCGGGTGGAAGGGTGTCTACATTATTAGCAGTTGCAACAACAAAAACAGGTTTGGTTTTTTCTTGCATCCATGTTAGAATTGTAGAAAAAACTCTTGAGGTTGTACCACCGTCGGTTTCTCCACTTGATTGTACACCACTTAGCCCTTTCTCTATCTCATCAATCCATAAAACGCATGGTGCAACTGCTTCTGCAGTAGATATTGCTTTTCTTATATTATCTTCACTACTACCAACTATTCCCTGAAAAACTTTTCCGATGTCTAAGCGAAGTAACGGCATGTCCCAATAGGATGCAATACATTTTGCAGTTAAACTCTTTCCACAGCCCGGCATACCTAGCAATAATATACCTTTTGGCTCTTGTAATCCCCAATCTCTAGCTTTCTTATCATAGGCAATTTTTCTCTTTCTAAGCCACTCTTTTAGAACTTCTAAACCTCCTACATCTGCTAAACTTTCATTTTTTGAGAAATAGTCAAGAATTCCCGATTTGCGAATAATTTGTTCTTTTTCTGAAGATACTATATATGGTGATCTTTCTCCTAAGTTATCTTTGACTGCTGCTAAACAGAAAGCCAATTCCGCTTCATTAACAGTGAGTCCTAATGCAGAATCCAATAACTTATTCCGTAAGTCAAAGCTTAATGACTTTCCGCAATCAGAAGCAACTTTTCCTAAAATTGTATCAATATCACTTCTTGAAGGTAACGGAATGTTTAATACTGTGATATATTTTTCAATTTCAATAGGTATATCTAAGTATGCAGATAAAATTATTATATGGCTGTTATTATATTTCGCTTGCTCTGCAATTTTTCTAATGTAATATTTGTATCTGTTGTCGTTAAGAAACTGATTAAAGTCTTCTAAAATATAAACATCTTTTGCCTTGCCTCTAGCTGGCTGTATGCTATCTATTCTCCTTAGTACTTCTAACCCATTTTCTGTATTTCTTATAGGTAAATATTCTGTCACATTGCCTTTGTCCGTTTTCTTCTCGTTTATCTGAGTTAAACCTGTAGCGCAATTCCAAAGGTACAAGTTCGTTTCACAACTTAAACCTTTAATTATACTTCTTATTTTTTGGATTGTGATATAATATTCATATCCAGTTAAATAAATAATGGGATAATATGCCATTAACATATTTGATAATTTATCATATACATTTTCCATAACTATCTATTTAAGTGTGACATTCTTTCTGCTTTTGTACGTCTTGGCTTTAATCTATCTACATAATGACTTGGAATTTCTTTTCGAGTCATTTTACGTTTATTGCCTAATAATTCCTCTAAAACATCCATTGCATCATGTGCTCTTTCATTGACATCATTTGGAAGATAATCAGAATCGGTGATTACCGTACCATCATAAAGAATTGTGAACTTAATTTGTGCTATAGGTTCAACTTCTTCGGGATCTTCTGAAGTTCCCTCCATATAAAATGAGTATTTTTCTTGTTCATTAGGGATAAAATTCAAGTCACTCAAGTATGTAAATCCTTCTGCCTTAAAGGAAGATATCAAGGATTCCATTGCATATTCTGCATTTAACTGATAAAATTTATCTTGCAATTCTTTCACTTTTTGAGGGGCCTCAGGTGTATAATAAGTATTATAACTAACTATATTGGTAGACATATCTAGTTGCAATACATATTCTCCATACATGTTGCTTTTTTGCTGTGCATCAGTAACTATTAAGATATTACTGCTTATCTGATAAATCCATCCCAAAGAGTCACATGCAGACTTTAGTATCTCTGCATGCATAATATTGATGTTTCTTAAGAAACGTGAGGATTCAAATCTTGACATATTATTAATTTGATGATTTTGGAGCTACTAAGTTAAATATTTCGTTTGCATATAAATGAGTCCTTTGATACTTTATTTCTGTTACCTTATTGGAACGACTTTCTATTATCTTTCTTTCTTTATCATTTATTGGTACAAGATAGAAAGAAAATTGAATTCCGTATAAATCAAATATCAAACTCAAGTCATCAATAATGATGCTGAGATTTGGATATTTGTTTTCAGCTTCTTGAACCAACTGAATAATTAATCCGTTTATTTTATCAAAATTGATATAATGTTCCTTTTTTGATTTAATGGCAACAATTATCAAATTAGCAGCAGCGAGAAATTTCATCACCTGATGTTCATTTCCGAATTTACTATATTGTCTAATAAGATTAGAAGCTCTTTTCTGCTCGGACAAGCTCTTTGAAGCTTTTTTATTAAACATTTTAGATATAGCAACAGAATAGTCTAGAGTTTCAGATGTTGTACTGGCAATAGAATATCCTTGTTCATCTTTTAATGTTTCAGCTTTTTTAGTCACAGTAAGTCCATTTATCTTTTCTTTTAATGCAAGCAACATACTTGATGCATCTTCAGGTATTGAGTATGTATCAATTTTAGCTTCCAGTCTACCAATTTCTCCTAATATATGATTCTGATCTTTACGAGTAATCATGCCATTAGCAATTGTTGGACCAAGACTTTTTTTCAGAGTATTAAAAGTAGATACCCATAACTCTTTATAAGCTAAGTTTTTTCTGTAGTCAAGTTCATCAAAGAAATCTTTAATTTCTTCTGATTTTGTTGTATCTATAAAATATTCAAGTCTAGGTTCTACATACTTCACAATCTCTTCTGAAGTAAGGTTTGCAATTTGAGCTTTTGCTTTATTTAAATATATTTCAGCAAACTCTTCACGATATGAGATATAATTCTTATATGCAGTTTTAACATGAACAAAAGTCATTTGTTCTCCTCGAATAACTTTATTGTTTTCTTGAATAGCAAATGATAGGACATTAAAACTACCACTAAACATTATGCACTGATTTCCTTTGACTTCAAATACATTCTTAGTATGGAAACAGTTTATAAGTTCAGCACAATAAAAATTAGGATACGACGCAGTAAGTTTTTCGATTTCGCGCTGAGCAGTAGGATCAACCATTTCAGTTCTATGGCTCTTGTCGCGTGGGTCTTTTTTTGAATATGCTATAAAAACCTTTCGTCCACTCTCAAGGGCAGACTTAATCATCGGAAGTCTGTATTTAACAAAGAAATATCCAATCCATGGACTAATTAACCAAATCTCGTCTGGATTATCCTCGGTAAAAATTGTTTTCAGTTCAGCTTCAAAAGTCATCTCATCATAAAGAGAGCGTTTATGAAGTCTTTTTACGCCAGTTTCATCTGACGAATCAATTGTAATTTCATTATCTTCTGTTATAGAAACCAATGATGAATCCGAATCAGTATTTATTACCTCTTCAGGAACGAATGTATCTTCTATAACATCAGTCATTAATTCATTCAACAATTTTGTATCATTGAGAATTGTTGATGATAAGGCTTCAAGCATACAATTCTGATTGTCATCGTATACATGAATTTTTAGATTGTTTGTAAGAACATCTCTAACAAAACATACGTACAATTGATATGTATATTCTGTTTGTTTTATCAGAGTTACACTATCTAAGAAACGTTCGTCGGATGGATTATGAACGCGCTGAGCTTGCTTACTTGCAATTTGGCGAATTTCTTCTATTGACAGGTCTTCTTCTGGGTTTTCTTTTGAAGAAACCTGTGTCAATTGTCCTTGTAAGCAATCTTGAAGATTCAATAACTCTTTATGTTTGTAATCAACCCAAAGTTTAAAATTATACTTTTCTGATTCTTGATGTTTTCCGACAGGTGCAAATGTTTTCCCCTCCTGGGTTAGGCATATTACATCATCAGCTCCTTCAATAGCATTTATTTTTCTAAGTTGCTCAAGACTCCGATCTAAAATTGCATATTCAGCAGAATCCTGAATAACCTTGAATCCAATAATATCTCCAATTTTTTCAAATGAGCAACTCCCTTCAACAGAAAGTATTCCAAGAATAGCCTGCTCAAGTGGGGGAACCGGTTTAGCAAATAAGGTAACACCTTCGTACTCGTTAATGTAGAAATGTAGGGTATAAGGCACGAAATTTACATAGAAATCTGTTGCTTTGAGTAGTGGAGTAATAACCTCGCTTATTCTATATTTAAGTCTTTCAATATCTTGGATATCCATATTTTTATTATTTAAGAAGGTCTCTAAGTGTTTTTAAATCTACTGTATGCATGTTGTCAATTGCCTCATGGTAATCTTCAAATCTACTAAACAGTTTCTTATTTCCAACGACAATCAACAATCTTTTAGCACGCGAGAAAGCCACGTTAATACGTTCAGATTCACGAGCGAAACCAATATTTTTCTCATGATTACTTCTTACCGTTGAAACAATTACTATATTCCGTTCCATGCCTTGAAATTTATCAACTGCACTTATTCTGTATTTAAAACTGGAGTCTAACTTGGCATCACGTATCGCTTTTTTTTGACCTGAGTAGAATGTTATAATACCAATTTCTTTATCTTCATCACTCTTTTGCTCTGTAATGTATTCTTTATAACCATCTGCGGACTTGAGCATTTTTAGTACCAATTTAATAGCCTCTACTTCACCTCGATTTTTAAACCCTGGATTTAGTGCAGTTTCTGGAGTATCGACATCAACCCATATAGCATGTTTCTCCGGAGTTAAAACTTTGTCAAAAGTCATGCCATGCCAGCGGCTTCCACTAATACTCCAATCAGGTTTATCCATGTCAGACTTGATACCACATTTCAAACCTCCCTCAACATCTCGTTTATAGAATTGGTTAATCGTGTTCATTATTTCTTCGTGCATACGATATTGAGTATCAAGAGTTGCTACTGTGTTAGGATGACACTTTTGAGCAATTTTGAACATCGTACCAAAGTGAGAAGTCTTTAGGGTTTCGTAACTCTCTTCAAAAAGATCTGGTTTTCCCATTATTTCAAATGCCTTTTTATGTTCGCTAGAAAGCACTGGAGGAAGTTGTCGATGGTCGCCAATTAATATTATTTTTTTCCCATATACCATTGGAACTGCCATTTCAGGGAGAGTTGCTTTACTGGCCTCGTCCATAATAATTAAATCAAATTCTATTTTTTCATCATGATAGATGTTATTATATGCCTGTTTAAAACCTTTTGAATCACAATAGCTACATGTGGCAGCAAAAATGTTAACATTGTTTTTATATGATTCGCTAAATAAATCACGACTATAAGAATCTCTTTTGCGTATACTTTCAGCCCAGGCAGAAAGTGCTGTACCGTATTTAGCAATATTATCGTCACTGATAGAAGCTTCAATATTGGAAAGCCAGCGTTCAACAGCATTAACGGAATTAGTTTTGTCCGGAGAATCTCTCCATTCATCTATTCTTTCTACCATATACTGATAACCATCTTTGTCTTCAAAATCTTCTTTATCTTGTAAATTTATAACACGAATCGGTCTAATGCCTCTTGTTTTTTTTAAACGATCCAAAGCATTATCAACGGCAAGGTTATTTTGTGACGTAAGAAGAATCTTACAGTTTTCGTCTTCTTGTATGTATTTGTAAATAATCTCAGCAATTACTGTAGTTTTACCGGTTCCTGGAGGACCTTGTATAAATGCTATGTCCTTGCAAGCAAATGCCTTGGCAACAGCATCTAATTGCTTCTCATTAAGCATACCTTTACTTACTCCATGTTCTCTAACCCAGTCACGTGTAGCTGCAATTGTAGTTACCTCAGAATCGATTGCATACTTTGGATTGTACAAAAATCTATAAAGTCTTGGATTTACTGGAGGATTATTCTTTGCTCGTTTAGTCTTTCCTTGAATTCTGTCCATAGCATTTTTTTGCCTGTTTACTTCAGAAGTAGCGCCAGACAAAGGGAAAAATAGATACTCACCTGCTTTAATTATAGGATTGTTATTATATGTTTCCAAATCAAAAGTATCAGGAAAGAGGATTGTGAGCCTATCGTAGCTTCTATTGTCGCATGTACCAACAGACGGAGACTCGAAAATAACATTGTTTATTTCTTGCTGTCTTTCTCGTTCTGCTTGAAATTTCTTAGCTGTAGCATCGAATTTTCTTTTGAGAGCATCGGACTTTTCTCCTTTCTTATCATCCATATCATTTTCAATGTATATGCGTCGTCTGCGTTCAGCTCTATATTGTCGTTCGTACTTAGAAGCACCTGGGACATAAGAGTAGTTTGACATTTTGTGGTAAACATCACGCATTTCTTCTTCGATAGATTCTAAATCTGAATTTGCACTTCTTATTTCTTTATCAGCAGACTCTATTTTTGAATAATCATTGAATGCTCTATTGTATGCTTCACTGCTTATACACTTGACTATTTCGCTGTTAAATGAACGATAGCTATCGACAAAAGATTTTTCAAGACGTTCGTCCTTACTGAAAGACAGTACTGTATGGCCTTCTTCTGATTTAAACTTAACAGTACATAATTTTTTCAAAGGCTCAAAAGCCTCATATATCTTTTCAATCTGGTTATCTCTATCTTTTGCATCTCTAAATTTGAACTCAAATCTTCTTATCGTATAATCTAATGAATCTGAAGTAAGAGAAACTACATCGTTGATATTGTTGCGAATTTTTATAAATGTATGTTTGCAAGCCTCTTCTTCTTCGTAAATCAAAGAGAGATTAACAACAATGCTATATTGGGGGTAGTGAAGTTTTGACTTTTCACCTAAAGCAGATTTGACTTTGTTAATTAAATTACGATAATCATTTTTGTCTTGTGGGGTTATTTTCACAATACCACGCATTGCTGAAACCTGAATATTATCATCATCGAAAAAATCTTCTCTTTGAAGTCTTTTCAAGAGTTCAATATCAGCTTGTTTACGGAAAACATAAAAAAGGTTCTGGGCTTTAAAGCCTGTTCCTAGTTTTTCTTTAATGCCTTTACACCAAATAGTTGCATTCCTTATTATCTGATCCGTTGACACCACAATTCCCTCATAATATCCACCATTATTAGGGACTGTATATGCACTTAAACCATCAACAGATATTGATGAATCATATTGTTCTGGAGACTTTGTTGAGTATCTTATTTTACAATGATCAAATTTCAATCTTTTATAAACAGGAGCAGATAAATCTAAAACATTACGCCATGATCTTACCTCTAAAACATCTTTCCGAACCTTAATACAACGCTCATCAATACCTAGTTCTTTGAGCATTTGTATTTCTTCTGTAAAGTCACTTGACACCGAATGAACCTCAGTGTCAATACTGCGATTTATTGTTTTATTAAGAATTTCATTATATTCTTTATTAACTTTTTTTAAGAAATATTCAGCAACGTCATCATCATAAAACACAAATCTTGTTCCCTCACGCTTATAATTATTAGAATATTGTTGAATATCATACTCTAATGACTGCATAATCTCTTCAAAATTATCTTCTTTCTTAAGAGAAACAATCCCCTCCATAAAGTGCAGACTTTGTTCATTTAAAGTATAACAGTTGTTCTCAGCAATATTACTTAGATCTTCATAAGCTGTATCTGACAGTTCATAATATGAATCTATTAGAACATCACATTCTTCTCCATCTATTTGTATTTTGGGTGAGGATTCCACATATTTATTCAACCCGTTTAATAATGCTTCTCTAAAAATAGATTCACGTGATGGAATATCCAAAACGACATCAACTGCATAATACAGTTCTCCGAATTTCTTAATAATATGAGGTTCTGAAACACTTTTTATAGGTAATAGATTTTTCTTGTCTTGATTCAAACGGCTAAGTCCATCTATATAAATATTCCACATTTTTTTGCTTTCTATTCCTACTTTACCATCATCAAATGGAACTGGAAGAGAGCAACATTCTCTGATAAATTTATTTCTTAAGTCATAACTATTTGATAAATTGTTTTCTGATAAAAATGATTCAGATACTCTATTAGCTAAATAAAAATAACATTTGTATTTCTTGCAATCATTTTCATTATCTGGTAAGATGACAGGGCTATCAGAAAAATTCGGCATAATAAATTTGCCATTATCAATATCTGTTGCAACTTTTACAGAGAAATCTGTTGACTCAAGAATAAATTCTATGATTTGTTTGTTATTTTTTTCATTAATTCCTCGATTAATTACAATACAATTATGGATGCCAATAAACCGCTCAACGAATTCTTCAAAACGGGAATTGTTGTGCCCATTATGCCTCTTGACATTGGCTTCTGTATAACTAATTATTACAGGAATAGCTGTGCTGTCTTCTGAAAATAGCTCTTGACGTTCACTTCTTTCAAACATAAGGTAATTACTTTAAATATACTATACAGATATTTCGATCAAACATATTTAATTGCGCCCGAACAATGGAACCTTCTTCTATCATTAGAGCGACACCATAATTAGCGAATGACGCAACTTGGAGTGGTGCTCCCATGGCAAGAGCATTTTCATCATATCCATAGCCTAGTAATTTAACTATATTATTTTTCACATTAACTATTTTCATCTGTTTGGGAGCCATCTGAATATTATTTTGCCATAAAGGATGAACTCCATCAAGATTATACAATGTTACAGTGTACCCTTCACCTCCGTGTATATTGTTTTCAATTACAATTCTGCGATTGCATCCAAAATTATGTCCAGAAACATTTTGTTCATTTTGGAAACGTATATGGTCAGTAGAATCAAACACAACTCGCCCGGCTGTAGGGTAATTATTGCCTTCTAAAAGAAATTTTATAAAATGCTCGTCCATCGTTTGATATTATATTGAATATTAAAATTTTAGGAAACAAAGATAGCGAAAGAAACTCTATCTACATTAAGTATAAGTAAAATACTTGCAATAACCCCAGTTTTTTTAGTGAATCAATATGTTTTCATAGAGGAATAGATATAAAATAAACTTGAAGAGGACTTCTGCTTAAAAGCAAGTTTATGATGGCTCACTTTATTTTTTATTTAAAACCTTTATCGAAACTATATTATTTCGAATTCATTTATGCTGTCAATCTTTTATTACTTTTATTGCGAACTTTTTGTTTGAATCAGATTTCAAATACATTGTTTTCAAATATAAAAAATGAACAATTATTTTTCCTGCTTACAATATAACAATCTGTTAGTTATATTCTTATGTATGGTATTTCAGCACAAGAATCTAACTAACAGATTAGGAATAAATAGATTATTCTATGTAATATCACCAGTTGTCGTCCTCATTACCTGTTAGCCCATTCTTAATACACTCTTCAATCTTATCCATAACAACATTCGAGTAGGCATGAGCCATAACAAGGGCTTTGCTTGATGTCTTTTTGTGTGAGTCTTTTTTAACAAAAGGGAAACAGGTGTCCAATGTCCAGTTCTCGTCCGAACGTGTTGGGATGGTACCGCCTAAAGCTCCAATCCATCCTCCACCGACAGCGACATTAACCGAATAGAACGGAATGGTATAGGTTACTCTTACTCTGCCATCTTTAATATCACACTTAATGACCGGCCTGATATTCACGTTATAGCTATTGGTTCCGCCAGCGTGCTGAGCAATGTCTGCTACATATCCTTGTGCAATGATAGTTCCCGATTCCTTGTCATTTAGTTTAATGACAGAGTTTGCATCATTGAATGTGGCCGTAAACCAATAGTTGAGTAGTACGTAGAGTTCATCTTTTGTTTTACCCTCTGCAGGAATAATCTGAACGTATGTTATGCCGTTATTCTTGTCCAGCTGTAGTTGCTGCCCAAGATTTTCAGCTGCATCAACCCATTTTTCTCCATACTTCTCTTTTGCGTAGTCTTCCAGTTCATCTGTTCGCAAAATTTGTGCATCTATTGTAGTGCATAGAAAAAGTGACATCAGTGCCGTAAATATTACTTTCTTCATTGTTTATAGATTGGGGTTATTAATGTTAGAAATCAAATCCAAGCTTGATAGCAATTGCTTCAGTATTATACTGTTTTTTATCTCTTGTGTAATCCATCCTGTCATGGTCAATAAATCCATCAAATACTTCAAACTCCAATTTCTCATTTGTATATCCAAGGGATAGACTAAGACCCTGTTTGTCGTTAAGCGCATATCTGATGCCAACAGAAGCAATGATATATAATCCACCACCATTTGTTATGTAGGTTCCACCCTTCAAGTCAGCAAATGGAGCAAACTTTCCTTTGCTGAAGTGACTTCTGATATTTGCAAACACAGGAATATCAACCTTACTGTCTCTTACATCCAATGGAATATCCATTCCACTTGTTTCGTATGACGGCATGAAATGTAGTCCAACTCCGGCTCCTAAAAAGAAATATGGATTGAACTGGTAGCCATGTGAGGTATTGATTTCCACTCTTCCGAACTCATAATCTCCTATACCAATGGAATAACCGGCATCAACATATCCTTTATAACTATTGGTTAGATTACTTTGTGCATTGACGCTTACATTCACGGCAACCACCATAAATAAAGCACATAAGAACTTGAACTTTGACATAACGTAAAAATTTGAATTATTTCTGATTACACTGCAAATGTATTTTTCTATTGTGAAGTCTATCTGCACAATAGAAAAATATTTGAAGGAATTTACAAAATAGTTAAATTAGTAAGGATTAATTGAGCTCAGTTATAGGTGGTATTTCTTTATTGTCAACTTTTTGAAGGCATTCATTCATTTCTTTTTGATTCAAAACGAATGAAGTACATGTTTTCGCACGAGATGTATTAAGAGGACGTTCTGTTCTTGGTATATTTAACTGCCTATACAAACGACATATTTTACCTGTGTCATTATAGCTATCTACACAATACATGCACATTTGACAGTTTTTTATGTTAAACCTCTTATATCCCAGCCATTTGGCTATATCGCGAAGCTCAAAAGCCTGATTGCTGTGAAAACAAAATTCATAAAGTGTGTCAGGTCTGCTTTTGCGTAGTTCATTACACTTACAATGTTCCTGTTTGCAGATAAATTTTCCTGAAGAATATAATATATATCTGGAAATGCAAATATAAGAGCTATGTTTAATGAGATTATAGTCACTATTCTTAAACCCATAGAATGATATATTCAGGGATGGAACTTCAGCTTCTTCAAATACGTCTCGCTTCGGGCTCTCAATGAATCCGTTTTTAATTAATTCATCAATATCTTCTTCATTTTCAATTTTAACTTCAATAATTTTATTCCCGCTGTGTAGCTTTGTTGCATCACTTGCGTGTGTAACATAAATTTCTAAATATAATGGCTCTTTATCAGGATGTATTGATGATGAGAATTTTAGGTCGGATCTTCTGTTTATATTATTATAGGATATTTCTTGTTCACATTTATCATAATAATCTTTCAAGTTAAATGATTTTATAGTTTTTTCCGCACAGTCGCCGTATTTCATGTACATGCAAGTATCATTCATGCTACAATAGGATTTGTATTCAAATGAAATATTAATTACCTGGGATTCATAAAATGCTTCTTGAATTTTCTTTTTGGCCAAAAGGTGAAGGGAACTTTCGTATGCTGTTGGACAGTTAACTCCTGGCTGATGGGCAAAATGATGCGTTCTGTGGGTGCCGTTATTTTTTGCTTGCAGTGGTTTCTTACAAGCAGGACAAATGCATCCACAGTCATTGCCATTAGGCACACTATCTATGTGTACAAGTTCACCTTTTGCATTAAGAGCGTATTTCAGAAATTTTGTAATGTTACTCATTCTCTTGCTGTATAAATTAATTGATAAGCCTAAAAAATCAATCGAAACTACTTTTTTCTTGTAATGATGATTGCTTCTGCTACATCTACCAAATCTAATCTGTTGGTATTGTATTCGTACCCATATTTTTTCTTTGGCTCCTTATTGATATTAAGAATACCGTTCCATAAACAACACATAGGTGAGTCTACTCCTGGATCAAGAGTCAGAATATCCGTAAGCTCGTCGTTTTCGTTGAGTGCATATCCAACGGCAACAATCCAATGACCATGATGTGAATCGTAATCTATGCCTAATATTACAGGGACATTTTTATCTATCCACTGTTTTGTGGTATTGAAAATATCGTCTTTCTTGTCGGTACATTGAACATTTACATACTTTGAGTAATTTTTTGTCAAAATTTCTTGAGTATTCTCTAATTTTAATCCATTTCGATATAGTCCGTTTTCATTCAATGCTTTTATGAGCTTCCATTCAGCTGTACGGCGATCAAAATCTGTACCAGAGTATAATTCTTCCGCTTCAAATACTCCGAGGATATTAAGTGCCATAGAGACAGAATATGCACCGCACGCTCCATCCAGATCACCCTGTTTGAAGTGGGCTTTCTGAAAGGAACGATTAGATGGTTTCTTACACTTGAGTTGACCTTCTTTTAGACAGAGTTGGTCAATAACCTTAAATAGCTTCACTTATTTCCTTTTATTGAGTTATATATTCTTTTTAATTCGTCAACGTCAAGAATTTCTTTTTTACGATGAACCATTGCATGACAATTAGAACAAAGTGCGCATAGTTCAGACTGAGGTATTTCGTGCTCTTCATCATAAGAAGCTATAGGCTTGGTATGATGTACTTCCAAAAAGCCTTTCCCTAATTCACCATAGGCCTTTCCAAAGTCAAATCCGCATACATAACATTTATATCCAGAATCTTCTAAACATTGTTGCCTTGCCTTTTGGTTGCGTTGTCTGTGAAGTACCTTTATCTCAGTCAACCTGCCTTCAATTCTTTCTTTTTCGTTCTCTTCAGAGTTAATATCCTCTTTAGATGTTATAGAATCTATATCTATATTATTCTTAAAAGCATAAAATCGAATATATGCATCTAATGTTTTTGAAGATATATATCCAAAAGGACCTGCCAATATAGTTTCATCGTTTCGAATCTTGATAGAAATTGATAATAACTCGTCTAAACTATATATATCATCAAATATGCAATTAAAATCACTTCGGAAATGTTGTTGTATCAGTTCCGGTAGATTTTTTTCTGCGACTTTGATAATTGTGTTAAGCATATTTCCTTTTTGCCCTTCAATAACTCTTAAGAATTTTCGAAATTCTGTACGAATATTTTTCTGTTCATCTGTTAGCATTATTCGTCATTTTTCTTGATAATTACATAATAGAGTACATCTTCATTGTTTTTTGTTACTCTGACGGAGCCATTTAGCGAATTAATATTTATGTATTTACTGTCAGATCTATAACCGCCACTGATTCCATGGTCTGGCCTAATTTCAATATAGCAACCATCATTAGCGTCTAATCTTAACCATCTATGATGATCTGCATCGCTTAATGAATGTTCGGGTTCTATGTTTAAAACATCTTGGAATAGGTTATCTGTATATTCATCAGCATCTTCTTTTTTCTCAAAATTCATAGAAATTGGCGTCCAATCACTAAACCGATCATTACAACATTTACGTTTGGGAGAGTCTAACTGTAGTGTTACATTTTTTATCTGAAAGCCAAACAATTGTTTCATTTCATCAATCAAATATACAAGCATAAGACTTGCTAATGCGCTGTTCACATACATATCGCTGAATGTGATGTTCACATGCTTTCCTTTTAAGACATCACAAAGTATATCAATGTCTTGTTTTTTTAGAACGTAGGGGGCTATAGCTGTTGAAAAGTAATTTTTGATCTGAAATGACGTTGCATGAGTAATTCCTTCACGAACAATTAATGAAGGGGAAACATTATATGTCGGCTCCATTTGTTCCGTAAAGGTAATAGTATTTGTATCAACAAAAACATGACTACAGTTCTTGCCCCAATTATTTGAAAATGACAATGCAGAATTGTGATCAGTAAAATAATGTCTTACTTTGTTTGAAGATTCTACCACAATTGCAGTCTTCATCTCGCCCATATCCTTGATAAGTGTCACATTACAGTCAGGGAATTTATCCTTTAAATTAATAAATGGTAGTTTGTCGGTAAGTGAATTGTGAAGCTCTGGATGATATTCAACAAATAACTGAATATTTTTTCCGTTTGTGATAGCATCATTTATGATTTTCCCCATTTCAGAACGAATACTAGACCAATCTGTAACTGCATAGTCATCTGTAACATCTGATACAAATAAGGAAATATTCTTGACGTCTGATTCTTTGACAGCTTGTTTTACTATCTCTTTGAGAGATTGATATACAATCTTAGCTGTAGGACTTATTTCCTTCACATTTTCGGGTACATTTAACAATTTGTCTTTTTGCTTATTAAGCCAGTCTAAAACTTTTGATTTGGATAAAAGATTTGCATATTTATAGTTGTTACGGTCTATAAGACAACGGGTACAAGCTCCACCTTCTATTTGACAATTGCAGGATGTTTCTTCAAGTGTTCGTCGGGCTATATCAAATATTTCTTGACATAGTACAGGGTTTAAAAATTTAAGTGAATAACCACATCCTCCTTTGGCTGTATCATATATAAATAACACTAGTGCATTTTGTTCTTGTTTGATTCCAAAGTCAATTTCTCCCTCATCAATACCTTCACTTAAAGCCAATGCCCGTTTAAGGACAACACCAAGAGAATAAACAAGCTGTTCATCATTCTCATATTCTGATGAACCGGTTTCTTTTTTGAAACGTAATACAGAATAACAAGTTGGATGGTTACCTGTAAACACTACATGTCTTGCTATATCTTTATCATTTGCTTCACAATCATCGCCCCAAAGTCTTTTATGCCCTGGTCTGACAGCATAAGGTATAGTTTCTTTTGTTGAAACCTTTGCATATTCCACAGCAGCACGACCGCAACGTTTGCAGAAAGCAAATCCTTGACCGTTACCGACATTATAAAAAAGAATTTTTCCTGTTTCTCCGCTGCCAATTATTTCACACATATTTATATCTTTATGTTTGCTCCAATCTGTTTTGAGCAAAACTGGCTGAATATCATAATAGTGTTTGTCTGTTTTTTCTTCGCGTGAACTATCAATATTTTGGTCAGTACGAAATCCAACAGGTTCGTATGCAAGTGTATATGAGCCATTTTTCTTATCAATAATACCATGATATGGGTTTTGACAAATTGGACAGATAGCCCCTTCTGTCAAATTGTGCAGATATTCTGTATGTCCACAATGAGTACAATGATATATTCCACGTGTTTGTGTTTCTTCATTATAAGCACCAAATAACGAAATTCCAGCCGAAACATAGTTTTTTTCGTTAACGACTACTGTTTGTTCCGGTGCATATTCATTTAATGCTGTATGAATATCACGTGAAGCTGTTGTCGCACGTTGTAATTCAGTTATTTCTTTACGGACTCTTGTCAACTCTTGCTGTAAATTAAACTTCTCAGCAGGATCCGTTTCTGCAGAAATCTGGTTTTGTAGTTTATCTGATTTATCATATAAACGATGGAGCTTTACAGATTGATCTCTGTCCATAAAATCAAATGAAACGACTCCTGTAGGCATGTTTGCATTAGGGATAAATTGATGCTCAGATAGATAATTTAATAGACTTTCTGATTTTGATTTACGTATCTGATTGCTAATAGCCATTTGACGACGCTTGTCATTTTGAAATTGTTCAAAAGCTTTATTTAGTTCATCAATTATTTTTTTATAATTATCTTGAATACTGATTATAGATTGTTTGGTGATGTTAATAGTATATAAAGCGTTTAAACCAAAAACATTCTTGAACTTTTGCTCTTCGGCCTGGTTTGTGCTCATGTCGTCTAAAAATTGTACAAAGGCATCACAGGTTGAGGACATAAATTCATCAATTGACATGTTTGCTTGAATACCTGTCCCGTTTTCGCAGATAAACTGACGGAAGAAGAATGAGTTTACGTGTCTTTGGATGATAGTTTGACTGGGCCTAACTTTTATCATGTGGTTTACGGTCTGCAATGCCCACATCGGATTTGCAAATGCATGCTGTCCCACAGGTGTGTTATTGCACAAAGAAAAAGCTATAGCTTTACTCTGTCCCATACGACCTGCGCGACCAACTCTCTGGAGGTAATTTGCAGCAGTTGGAGGTACTGTGTCCATTAATACGACATCAATATCACCAATATCAACACCCATTTCCATAGTTGTAGAGCAATGAAGGACATTTATAGATGGATTTTTTTGACTAAATGCCTTTGTATATTCTCGAAGTAATTTTTTAGATTGTTGGGCAGAATGCTCTGCAGCTATATAAACAGGATCTTTATAATAGGAATACTTGTGACGGTCAGTCCATAATCCGTGATTTTTCAGATTGTACACATTAACGTCATCTTCTTGCCATTTATTTACATCTTCATCACTTTTGGGCCTACATGGCATTTTAATTTTCTCATCCTTACATTTGTATTTTTTACATAATTTTTTACACAGTCGTCCTACTATGAGTGGACTATATCCACAAAAAGTAGTATCAAGAAGTTGGTTTGTAACTGGACAAATCCAGGCTTCTTCCAATCTTTTGATTTTGCAAACATCATTACCTTCACGACCTGACAAATCAAGATAATAACAGCCAACGTATCTATCATCAGGATAGAAACGGGGATTGTTGTAACCTTCAGTGTCGTTAGCAGTAACTTTTGTAAGTACTTTCTTATCAACTAACGTATTCCATGCTTCTTGTACTATAGCTTCAATAATTCTAACATTAGTTTGAAGTTGTTCTAATGTATGAATTCCTAAGCCGGCGCAAAGGAGAACAACAATTCGGGGTTGTTTATCTGAAACTTCACCGTTTTCATTCTTTTTTACGCTTGGCCAATGTTTTAAATTATTGCGTGTGTCATCTAACGCAGCAATAGGACTACTTAGATTATTATCTCGAATATATTTCCTTTCATCATCAGCTAATGGTTGAATGTGATTATTTAACCTTAAAACATAATCTATAGCAAGTTTAAGATAGTTTTGCCAGTCCGAGTCTGTGATCTTAATATTGTTCTTTTCTACATAATCAGATAAAACTGCAGGAATTTTGGCCGTTTTTAATGCTGGATAGTCAAGATATATAAATCCCATTGTTTCTGCATTGGTTTCATAAGCAGGCCGTCTACCAATAATGCCTCGAATTAACGCGGCTTTGTAGGCATTTTTATTCTGAGAGCCATCAGAGACTGTCAAATGCTCAAACATAGCTTGACTATAAATCATGTCTGAAAAGTCATGAAGCGATACACCCTCTGGTGAATTAGTTCGCATAAGAATGGCTCTTTGTTGCTCATTCAATGTCAGTATGAAATCCTTTGGTAGATTTGCTAATGGATTTGTTACTTGACGTTGTGCAAGTTCATAGAGGATATTTTTATTGCCTTGGTTACGTTCTACGTTTATGTTAAATGTCTTTGCAGAGATAGCTGTACCTTGACGGCTATCTGTAAAGGCAATGTACTTTCCCCAGGCTCTTCCTTCAGGTGCACATTCCCGAAGAAACACGGGGGAAACAGTTTGATTGATAAAATTAATTGGTATGCGGAAATGTTTCAAATTGAGTCGTTTACCTTGTGCCAAACGGCCACAGCTTGGGCAATAGGAATGGCCGTCCTCATTTCTAACTTCTACCCATTTACCATCATTATCAGGACATACTTCTAATGTGGATATATTCTTTTCATGAATAATATTCAATGTGCCAAATTGAGCTTTACTGATAGGGGTAAAGAATTTCTCTTTTTCGTAGGGTAACAAAAAGAAAGTATTGGGAAGTCCAGCACTTGTTAACTCATCCTCTTCTTCTTGTTCGGGTGTTAATTCAATAGCAAAATAATCATCTCGGTTTATTCCATCTTCGCAAGGAGTTATTTTATGAGTCTGAGAATCACTACAGCCCATAAGAACAAAACTTCCACAACGTTTACACTGTACAACTTCAAGCAGAGGTGCACCACAGTTTGGACAGACAGAAGATTTATACGTAGTTAGATGTCCATATTGGGGTATTGAAGAATTTACATCTGTACATTTTTCATTGGCACAAGCATAAAGACCACTTATTGCTCTCATAAAGAAATGTGCTCTTAAAGATAATACAGGAATATTATCTTGTGACATTTCACATAGGCTATCAACAAGCTTAAGAGCCGGCAAGAGGTTCTTATTATCGTAGGGAATATCAGGATAAAGCCATTCCCAGATTTGCTGAAGAGTCATACCCGCAACTTCATTTATTTTATTACGAAGTGATATAACTCTGTCAGCAGAAGGAAGGTTGTTATTGTTTAATTTATTAGTTAATGCATCCATATCAAGAGAACGAACAAGACGCTTTCCTCCGATAACCTTAATTTGCTCAATAGCTTGCCCTGTAATTGAGGATATAAACTCTGCAAGAGATTGTGTACCATCTTCTCTACCAATAGTAGCAGATGTGCAAGCAAAACGAACATCGCTTGCATTTTTTCCAAACGCATCAAGTATTCTTTTGATTTGATAAGCGAGTTCTACAGCTGCTGAACCAGAATAACTGTGTGCTTCATCTATGATAATCCAGCGAAGCCTTCCTGCTGATTCCTGTAACATTTGTTGGTCTTTTTGACGTACCAGTATGTATTCAAGCATACTTGGATTGGTCAATAAAATCTCAGGACGTGTACCCTCATTCTTTGTATCTCGTATTAAGTCACGAGTCGTGATTTCATTTGGTAGGGGCTCATTCCTTCCATCTTCATGATATTCTGGAGTATCTCCATTATATACTGCAAAATGAAGACCTGTGGCTTGACAATATTCAGACAGACGTTTCTTTTGATCTTCCATTAAAGCATTTAAAGGATAGAGGAAGATAGCTTCGATAGCGTTTGTTTTACCTTGTTCATACAAATCACTCAATACGGGATACATGAAGCATTCCGTTTTTCCTGAACCTGTACCTGAAGTTACAACAATACTATTACCTTTAGCAAGTGCTTTCCAACTTTCAGCTTGATGTTTGAAAGGAGAAAATGGTCTGAACTCTTTCCCTGCATCCTCTGCCTTTTTCCTTCTGATATTTTCAAGCTTATTCCATACGTCCTGATTAATTGCAGAATGCCAAGAATCGTCTTCTGTTAGTTCCCAACCGAATGTGCTTTGAAAAACGGGCTCTGACAAAAGTGGTTCTTTATCAAAAAGTTCCTCTATTGCATGGCGCATAGAATGATTACCAGGTGTCCAAAGAGAAAGCAATGCTAGACGCATGTTTTCTTCTGCCTCTTTGTATATATTTTCAAATTTCATATCTAAAGTGACTTAATTTATTATTTAATGTTATTACAAAATGATGGTTTGAAGATTTAGAACAGAAAATAATACTTCTACGTATTTCTTCTTTTGTTGAAAACAAATCAATGTTCTTTCTTAAATGTGCTACAACAGCATTCACTCGTTTATAAAACCAAAGTTCATTGCCTAATTTCCCCGGTTCAATGAATTTATTAAAAAAGGTTCCAACTTCCTCACCAAGATAATCTTGATTATACTCAATGTATCCATTGCTTCCTCTTTCTATAAACGTACATATTTCTTTAGGAGTTTTAATAATCGTTTCGGCCAACGACAATGTGATTCCATGAGAATTAGTATCATATGCTTCTATCATAGAAGATATGCATAAGTCGCCAAGCCAATTAGTAAAAGAACTTATAACATCTTCAAGACATTGTCCGATATTTTCTGTATATCTTTCTTCGTCACTCAAAGCCTCTAAATACTTCATCATTTCTTCTCCGTTCTGATTAATAGACCATTTAATATAAATCTCTTGAATAGCAGAAGATCTTGGATCTTCTCCCATAAATGAATAAAGATTTGAGAGTACACTTTGTAAATAAGGCTGTAACCAGTACCACTGAAATGCAAGGTCATTACTGAAGCTTTTTAATTTTTCTTTTAAAATTTCTCTTTCTTCTTCATTATTACATTTCACAAATAACTGGAATGCGAGACAAAGCAATGACTTGTAATCTTGAGCAACACAGAAAAGTTCTAAAATAGAGCTTGCAGGAATATCTTCTTTCTGCGTTCTTTCAAACCAACCAAGTATAGTTTGCCATAGCCTATCGTCCAGTATAGAATGTTGTAGATTTTCTTTAATTGTTGCTATAGCTATTTCTCTATTATTAGCTCTATATGTTCCATCCATTTCTTTAGTGAGATCAACTAAAGCTGGGCAAATTCGGCCTCTTGTTCGACCGATTAATATAGTTTTACCCCAGGCTCGAATTGATTCTGGAAGTACATAGGCTTCATTTTCATAGTCATAACTCATTTCGATAGGTTCTAATTCGGGCTCATCTAATTTAATCAGTTTGAGGACATTTGTAAATTTTATCGGCCTACGATACTTACCTGTAATTATTACATGCCCATCAGAAGTTTGAAAAGGCCTAAATGGAGACTCCTTTATGCTGAAGCCTAAAACATTACCATCGGTAAGTTTAAATTGTACTCTAATTTCCGCATGAAGCATGTTTTGAGAAGTTCGCTCTAATAATGATCGCAAAGTTTCTCTAGAGTCGAATAAAGTCAAAAGACTTCCTTCGTATGGAATCTGTTTAAATAGTTGACCGTCCTCATAAATATATAATTTATCATCTTTCCAACGTAATTCCCTTTTTATATTACCATATATGTATTCCTTTATATCTTGTCCCACAAGGTGATACTGGTATTTATCAATATCTGAATATGGTATCCAACAATCATTATCAATTTTTTCACCGTAGATATTAATTATTGAAAAATCCTTGAATGGGGCTTTAACAGATAGACTAAATTGGTTATTACTATTTTTGTAAGGAGTAAATGTAAAGACTATCTTGCGTGGGTCATGACAGTCTTCTTTTTTTATTTCCCAGACATCATTGACTTTTCTTTTTCCTTCAGTTGTTGTAACATGTCCATGGCTCCACGATACTTTTATTTGACAAGAATCCTTATCTGCCTTTTCTAAACAGACGACCAAACCATCACCTATATTTATGAATTTTATAGGTGTGACATAGTTGCCATTATTATCGATGGCGCGAGCAAAGATTTCTCCATAGGAAGGGGATTCTTCCCAGATGTTTTGCCATTTATCTCTATATTGAACATTCCGCCGTTTTGACTCTACACCATCCTCCGTATCATAGCATAAAGTGTAAATACATTTATTTGCATCGTACAGGGATTCGATTATGTGTGGCTCAAACATAGGTGATGACTGCATTTCTGTCCAGTATAATGGTGCGTTCATACCAAAAGTAATTGTGCCATCAGTGCATTTAACTATAATATTATCTTTATATTCTGACGATATATGGATAACATTTAATTTTGTTTGATTCCATAAGTATTCTTCAACATTGAATTGCTTATCATCTTCGATAATCCATCCTTCAGGGACCAAAAGTAGAGATTCCTGTCGTCCAATTTTGTTACCAAGCTCATATTTCCCATCTTTGTTCCTAAATAATAGGTGAGGTACTCCCATATCAAGTCTATCACTTATATAGGGGTTTTCTTGATTGTGTATGAAAAGAGAAACGTATTCTCCATCATAGTATGGATGTTTGCTAATAACTGTATAACGGCAGAAATTATTTGCATAATCAAATGTATCAACAGATTGACCATTCTTTCTTATATTAACAGAATAGAAGGATATATTGTCAAGTCCTTGCTCAATGAGAAAGGCTTGTGGCAAACACTGTAAACCCTTAAAAATGAATTTAGTATGTATTTTCTTCTCAACATTGTCAACATTAAATTCCCATGAAAGTGAAAAAGGATGTAACTGATTATGATATATTCTTTCTTGTTTGGCAAGCTCTGTTAAATATAAATACCAAGGATCATTTTCATTTTCACAATAAAAGGGCATTAACATATACTGTTCGGCTTCGATACCCATAATAAGTTGTTCGCAATAGTCTTTCATGCATTGACTTTGCGATGCAACTAATCCAAGATTAAGTTCTTCAAAATTAATTTTTCTGTTTACGAGGCCTCGTGTAAAGCGATCCCATACGGAGTTGGTAATGTTTGCTGTTGCTAATCTCATGGGAAGTCCTCCCTGGTAAAGCATATCGTTCAACGGATCAGCTCTACCACCATCATATTTCTCAATCTTAAGCTTCTTGGCTCCTCGTACGGCTGCTTCATATAACTTGTTACAGAGGTTTACACTATGCCTTGTTGACTCTAAAGCGTCATAAACCATTTGCTTACTGTGCTTACCGTCAACATATAACCTACGCCAGTATTCTGCAAAGAATAGGGTGGCTTCTTTACACATGGTAATAAATGGATTATCCATATTTATTATATGTGTACGCTTCTCAAGAAGTTTACGTAATTCTTTGAATTCTTCTTCGGTAATTTTCAGTTTCCAAAGCGGTAGTGGACATTCATCAAGCCCCCTTTTTTTTAATATAGATTCAAAGTAGTTCATATCTACTTAATTTTACTGTTCTACTATTATTGCAAAAATACCAGTTATTAGTGCAGACTATCTGCACTAATAAAAGTAAGTTATTCTTCTACTATAAAATCAAGTCCAAGCTGTGATGCAGATTCCTTAATGCTTTTAACTGTTGCGGAGTTTTCAGCTAATGGATTTGCATTGGTTGATTTGGCAGTAATTTTGACTTCAATGCTAAGATTATTGTTCCTAAGAGTTTGTACAAAACTTGTAAACAATTGCGCATAATTTTCCAAAGGAATACGACCGCTAATTGTAACTTTGCTATATGTTTTTGAAGTAGATGAATTCTTTTCCTCATCGTTTTCTGTTCCTTTATTTGTAGTTGTCTTTTCTCCATTTCCATCAGAATTTAAGCCAGCACCGTTGTTAGAATCATTTCCTGCAGATGTCATAACTACGGATGGATCGACTAACCAATAGTCTTCACTGTTTACATCGAGGAATGGAACAGAATCATTTTTTGTAATACGTGACCATTTTCCTGGAACTCCAAAGGCGACATTGAATACACCATTTGTACAGTACCTATTGACGGTTTCAATAATTGCAGAAGGACCAGTAATCATTGGCTTATCATCAAATCTGAGGAATGTTTCATATAAATCCTTGACTTTTATGCCTTTATCTTTTCCTGGAAGCATATTAATTCGGTCAAGTAGATTACGACCAATTGCATTGATTATCCATTCTTCCTCAGTAATCTCACTTATGAGATTTTGTCGGATTTGAGATGAAAAATCAGCAGCATAGTTTTTTAATATATAACTTTCAATACCTTCCTTTGCTGAATATTTTATAACCGTATTATATGCACGTATAAGTGCCTCATTTACACCGGTTTCATATTCACGTTTACGATTTTGAACTTCTGTATTTTGATCCTTTTCAAGTCTGCCTGAGTATTCCATGATAATTTTCGTACATGCAAGATAATCCTTGAGTTTATCACTTAATGCACTTAGACCAGCTTCAGAACATACTAAATAAAATATTGTATTTCTATATACACGCTCACTATTTCCTTTTTTTAATGCAATTTCTTTAATAGTATTGGTTAAACTTACTGAAGGATTGCTTCCAGTTGGCATAGTCTTTGAAGGTGGTAGTATTACTATTGTAAGTCGTTTCTGTTCGGGTACATCCGCTGAAGGACATACAAGAACATTTAATTCATGTACATAAGAAACTGAGTTCTTAAGTCTATTAATAATTTCAGCTTCAATATCTTCTTTTTTTACTTCAGACTTAGCTTGGGCTATAAGTATATTGATATTTGCTTTTGATTCGAACCAATACGTAGCACCTCCAACCTTTGTAGAATAGAGGTAGTGGGCTACTTGTTCAAGTTTATTTAGTGCTCCATCTATATCGTTATGGTTGAATGCTTTCGGACGAAGCATGCAAAGTTTTAGTTGCTTAATATCAAGTCCTTTATTCTGCTTCGCACCAATTGATGCCATTAGTAAAGTCGTAGCTATACCTTGTGTCATATGGTATTGTCCGATATTACTTGTTGGATCTGTTTCGTCTATTTTTCGAGCATTACTTGAACTTCCGTATACATCAGCAAGCATTACTGTTTCCCAGTTGCTTCCCATTAAATGAGTTATTGTTCCGGTCAATGAATTAAGATTCTCAAGATTTACGTCTGATGTGTGAATCAAGAGTTGAGAACCTGTTAGAGAAGTTCTACGTCGCCATAAATCTTGTACAATAGATGCTAACAGACGCAGTACACCACGAGTGCGCTGGAAACGAGAATCACTTCCCCAACGTTGACGGAACATTTCAATTAATTCTGGATGAAATGGATATGATTTTTTAATTTTATTCGCATATTCCATTCTGTCACAGAATTCGGGAAGATCGCGATAACGATTGTGGTACATGTCCTTGTATCGTTTTGCAACCAGATCAACTACAGAAGGATCTTTAATCTGTTCGAATAATCTTCGGCGAACAACTTCAAAGATTTCTTCATCTTCAACTGGCTTTACGCTTGAGCCGACTCGTACGATACGTGTTTGAAGAGCATCAAGAACTATTTGTCCAATTTGGGAATCTGCCACTTCGGTAGCGCTAGCTGGAAGAGTAGCTATAAGAACGCACTTTGGTACAGACGATACAACTTCAGTCAGAGTTTGCATGAAGCTATTGGTTTGGCTAAATAAATTGCCGTCACCTACTTTTTTCGATGTGGCTTTAACACAGTAATCCGCTAACTCATCAATAAGTATAAGTGATGTACCTGCAGACTGAAATATTGGCTTTAATATTCCTGATGCCGGAGCTGTACGCTCTATATCGTTTTGCTTTATCTTTTCATAGGCTTCAACGCCTCCTAGTTGATAGGCGAGTTCACCCCACAAAGTGTATATTGTGAAGCCTTCCGGAGTTTGCCTACCTTGTGAAACATCTGTTGTGTTATTGGTAAATACAGCAACCTTAGCATCTTTAAAGTTAGGTTTAACTCCATCCTGAAGAATATGCTTACAACTTTCTGATTCAAACAAGTGTGCACCACTTTTTACAATGTGATATATAGAGATTAATGTATGTGTTTTACCACCTCCAAAACCTGTTTGAAGTGATATTACACGATTCTCTGTTTCCTCACCGTTTAATGCGAGTACAACGCGATTTACAATATCACGTAATCCTGCTGATATATATGTTTTTGCAAAGAATGATGTAGGATTGTTATATACTTCAGGTCCTGTTCCTAATGCAACTTCATTTAAATTTGCAGCGAAGACAGACTCGTCAAGAACTCCGCTCCTAATATCATAATGAGGCAGGCAGTTATTAAACCATGAAGGTAGAGGAGAACCGTCATCAAGAACTGTAGTATCTATAGGAGTTGAAGTAACTGTTGTCACAGCTATAGGTGCTACAGCTGCTGGCGCAAATGTATGTTTATTCTGTAATCTATCTATTTCCTGACGAAGTTCCTTCATACCAAGCATATTAGCTACATGCTTCATATTACTAAAAGCTCTTTCTCTTTCATCCTCAGTTAACGGGGTAAAATGTTGACATTTATTACGTGCATCTTTTAATTCTCCCATTACACTCTCAAAAGTATAAGTCTTACTCTTATCATTTCCAAGTTCCTCGGAAAGTTCATCACGAAATTTACTAGCTAGGAAAGTAAGGTTATGATAATCAATTCGTAACATAGGCTCTACACCTTGACGAGATGCTTGATTCCATGATTCTTGTTTTTGGGCAGTTAGTCTTTGAAAAAAAACTCCTTCCCAAGGTTCTCCGGGGAAATGGTTTTGTAGCACACTTACCAGGAACGGACGCATTGCGTCGAGAAAGATACCTAATGCTTGGAAAATATTTTCGTTATTCATATTCGTTTTTTAATACTTTAAAAATCAAAATTCTCAAATAAACTATTTTGTTTGGGATTAAATTCCTCGTGACAGTGCTGTCTCAAATCTTCTGCATTTTGAAGAATTCCATTAATCTGAGTAAGATCATCACATGCTGGCAATAATTCTTTTAAAGTTGCTAATAAGCGCCAGAGTGGAGAGGATGAGTCTGGACATATCTCTCTGACGAATTTTAGTATCAATCCTCTGTCTCCATTGCGATAAAGGATTATGAGCCGATGTGCTTGTTTAATGAGAGAGTCTCCAGGGCGAGTTCCTTCCACAGAAGAACCTCCTATATGCTCTTCTGCCATTGCAATATGCATCTTTTTTCCTTCCAAAATAAGTAAACCTTCCTGCTGAATATCTTTAATGTTTACATTTACTCCGACACGGGTGAATTTAGTTGCATCATCAAAATCTGTTTCACCTGTTCCATTCAATTGTAACTAGCCAATATAAAACTTGGTATAATCGTCGCCTTGTACACCTTTAAGCAATGCATTGAATGCAGCGTTTCTTGCCATTTCAAGTAATTCGGCTACAGTCACTTCACTACCATCAGATTTCTCTACACACTTGTATTTACCAAACTCGCTAACAGCTTGTCCAAAACAAGCTGTTAGAAGGTCTGCTCCACGGAAGCCAAGTTCATAGAGAGATTCAACTTCAGCAGTCACTTTATTTTCTATGTCTTTTTTTACAGATTTATAATCACCATATCCATTGCGCTCAGATGGTCTGCAAGAAACTGTTACAGATGACTCTAGATATGCCATTTCAGTTTTTAATGCACCTTGCATTTCTGTATCCATAGGCCATGAACCAGTAATATTCATACGTGCATCAAGAATAGAATTGCAAAGAGTAGTCCACGCCTCTGTACTTTGATGTGCATACATTATACTTACAACATCTGATGTTTGCTCCTCTATTGCGTCAAAAATAGCTGTTAATTTCTTTTCAAAAAACAATCTAGCTTCATTTTCATTATCATTATGATGATGTTTTAGAGCTGTACATTCTTCTCCTTTTGGTGTGTATGGTGTAGCAAAGTTTAGAGGATAAATATCTCCTAAAGTTTTCTTCATCCATACATAAAAGAAATCTGATATATCTGCATATGCAATAGCATCATAGTACGGTGGATCAGTAACTACTGAAGTCAATGTTTTTTTATCAAATTGACTTTTTTCTCCGCTAGAGGCATTTGCAAATATAGCATGGAAACAATTTGAACTTTCGCTTTCAAAGTATCTATAAATCCATTCCAATTGGTTCAATGCACTTCCTGAACTTTTACAGAAAGGATTTGATTCAGGATAGTCAAAAGTCATAGGTATTGCTTGTCTACTCATAATTCTTTCTAATGTTTCTCGACCTGTATGCCAAACACCTAGTGAAGTATTTGCTACAGCAATTCTATCTATCCATATAGCCAGATAAGTGAGAACAGCTTTATTATATTCATTTTGTGCAATACGGTTTTCTAATGCTTTAAATTGTGAAACAAATTCATTAAGAGTGCATATTTGTCTATCAGAAAAAATTTGTCCATAGTTATCTAGTCCCCAGCCAGGAGTATTAAAATTTCTAGTGTTTTTAACTTCCATTTTTGCATTGGGCCGAGGAGAATCATTAGGAATTTGATTTAAAATTTTAAATTCCTGATTATTGGGAAGACGATAATACTTCCCTTGATTATTTTCGCATATAGTCGCGACTAATCTTTCTCCTGTTGTATGATTCCGAAATTGCTCTTTTACCTGATTAACGCTTGTTATACTGCCACAACAGGGACAAATTAAATTTCCCCGATTGTTCCAGCCTTTAAGATTGCATAATCCCTCCTTTATTTCAAAAGCAATTTGATTTTCAGATATAATAGGATTAAGATATACTCTTTTTTTTGATGTATTACAAAGATAGAAACCTTTCATCATTGGAACTACAGCATTGCAGCTTGGATTAGAGCATTTTGCAGTCCTAACCCAATAATATGCTATAGGTTTAGTTCCATCGTTATCAGCAGGATATAAGCATCCCATTTTATTTTCAGTCAGTTCCAGTATTTCCTTTGCATAATATTCCACATCCCAACTTAATCTATTTGGTATATGATAATTTCTTTCAGAATCTATAACAATGTTACGTTCAGCCTCTTGTGACATTTTTATACCTCTTTCACCATACAACGTGATAAATTCCTTTTCGCTGTATAAGATTGGTTTTCCGTATTTTTGAGGGAATTCTGCAGAACCTTTCTCTATGATATGTGCAACGGGATTAATATCATTTCCATAACTTCGACATCCAAGTCTTGCTGCTTCCAATGGGATAGCGCCACCGCCTGCAAAAGGATCAAAAACCGAAGGCATATGAGATAAGAACATGTCAATAGCAGAATTCAGATTACTTTCCATATCATCTACTTCTGCTGTTATGATATGGCGGTCTACTATTCCATAAAGTGCATCTTCTGCTTCTTTTATTCTACTAAAAGCTTCAGTGAAGTTCCTGTGATGTGTCTCATACCCAAGTTCTGGCTGTTGCTCTGCATTATATGCGACCCAAATTAGTTCTCTTGCGATACTGAGAATTTTTGGATTGTTCCGATTTTCCCATTTAATTAAAGAGCCATCAGTTAACTGATCTTTAGGAGGTGTTGATTTACCAGACATCATATTTTTTTGACATATATCGGAGAACTTTCCAATAAACATCATCAAACGATTTCGTAGATTATCTTCCATAGGATCAGCTACAGATGTGTATGGTATGTCTGTATAAGGCATATACATATACTGAGTCAATATATCATTACTCGGATTCAACAACTCATAAACTGCATCCTTGAAGGCTTGAGGACAATTTTCATCCAAAGGGTCAGGGACAAGACTTGCAAAAACAATAGCTCTACACACTGGCAGAGGACGGCGAGCCCACCAAAGGTGGAGAGTAGAAATATGACCGTGACGTATAGACTTGTCACGAACACTTTCTGCTGAAATTTCCTTGATTGGAAGTGCTATTTCTATAAGTTTTTTTGCTTTCATATATTTAAATTTCTAATTTTTCTTTTTTAGTTTGCCATTCTTCCAAAGAAAGGAAAAATTGGATTCCTTTAGATTTTTGTTCAAATTCCAACTTTTCAATTGGATTGTTTATAACATTGAGCGCAGGCTTTTCACTGCGACATTCTGTAACTATATAAAGCCATGAGCGTGAGCCAAGTTGAGCTAATCGGTTCATTTCATTTTCGCTGAGCATTACACCGTCTGTACCTGATCGCCCTTTCACTTCAATATAGCGTTTATTACCAAGATTATCCAAGCTTTTGATGTCATAGCCTACATTGTCTTTAGAAACATCGGTAGTTGTACGTCCATGAGAGATTTCGTAATCAATAGCAACTTTCATAGCGATGGATTCTACTTCATCGTCTCTGCTCATACCAAAGTTCTCTTTGTATTCAATCTGGTTTAGTGGGACAATGTATGCACACCCTAAAACCTTGGGCTCTATAGGGAACAATTCGACTTGACTATCGATCTGTTTCATTCGTTCATGCTTACGTTCTTTTAGTAATTGATACCGAGCTTCTTTGGCTAATAGTTTTTGCTGAATCTTCTCATCATCTGTAAACAGAATTTTATTTTGAAGCTCATTAATTTCACCTTGAATATCGAGGATAATTTGTGTGAATGCTGTCTGCAAATACTCCCTACGACTTTTTATGTCTTCTTTAACCATCTTCTCTATTGATTCGAGTAACGGTTCTGTTTGATTTTCAAATGCCCACTCAATAACTTCTGTTTCTTTTGCTGATTCAGGAGGAGTTATTTCTTTTGCAAACTCAATAGGTGGACAAAGATCAAGAAGTTTAGCAGGTGAGGTCTGATGAAATATTCCATTTTCATCCTGACAAACAAGCGTTAATAATTCTGTCGCTATATTGGGCTCACCACTTTGAGTTGGCCGATTATCTTGAATTTGATTCTTTATAAAGAACGCAAAATAAGGATATTTATCTTCAGGTGACACAAGTACAGTACCTTTCAGTGTATCATCTCGAAATGTTTGTCTGACTGTATCAACCAAACAATCAAAAAGGGCATTCCCAGGATTAATATAATGAGCTCTTCCATATCCGGTATTACTACTTTGATACTCTAAGAATTTATTTTTATCAAAGAAAAAATATAGTTCCGAAATGTTCTCTGCATATATGTTATACAGTTCTTTCAATTTCTGAACTATTATATCGGGAATATAGGTTATCTGAAAAATATTATCAGCAATTTCTCTAAACTGTCCACCAAGGTGCTTAAAAGCACGTTCGAAGAACAATCTAATATAGATTGGCTGCAAACGTTTTTCGTCACTATCATCTTTGAGTTGACGAGCATCCTTATAGTCTACCGTAGAATGGGCTATTTCATTGTTTTTATTATTAATAGATTCTTGAAACAAGTTTCCTAATTCATCTGTGTTTCGGTCTACGAAAATATCAAGTTCGTTTTCCTGACCATTAAGGACAGAAGATATTATACTGTTCAGTGAGATACCTTTCAGTACATCTTGTATAACATCATATACACGATCATCGCCCAACTGTTCCCGTATAATATCAAGCTTTGTTAGGAGCTTTTCAAGAACAACACCTTCACGAGTGTTGCCAGCCACCATATTGAATACGATGACATCCGATTTTTGTCCATAGCGATGAATTCTACCCATTCGTTGCTCCAAACGATTGGGATTCCAAGGAATATCCCAGTTGATTAGTAAACGGCAGAACTGTAGGTTAATACCTTCTCCTGCCGCATCTGTACATATCAGTATTTGAATGTCGGGAGTCATGAATCTACATTGTGACTCACGACGTTCATCAACAGACATGCCGCCATGGATAATAGCTACATGATAGCCATTATTACTTAATCGTTCTTGAAGGTATAGGAGAGTGTCTTTATGTTCTGTAAAGATAACTAGTTTCTCACCCTCTATCACTCCTTGTGAAGTCAGTAGTTTCTTAAGTTCTGTATATTTTTGTTCTTCTTGTTGTTTATTATAAAGTGTATTGGCCATCTCAAACAAAGACTTAACTTCACCTGCCTCTACTTTTATTTCTGAAAGGCTTTTTGCTGTTGTAAAGAGTTTCAACTTTTTGGGATCAGCCATAATATTATCAAGTACATCACGCTCTTCGTCATCAAGTTCATCGAGATCATTGATGTTTGTAACTTCAAATTCTTCTAATTTAATGCGTTGTTTCCATAGAGATGGATTTTTATCAAGTTCATCAGAGAGCTCCTGAAGAGCTAACCAACGTTTTTGTAACGTATTCCGTATGGCATAAATTGAACTTACCAATCGGCGTTGCATTACCTGTAAAGCCAAAGAAACGTGAATATTCTTTGTTTCATTTGCTTCTTTTTTACGCTTTGTCAGATAATTTGTAACTGCATCATATAAACGTTTCTCATCAGGTGTCAGATTGTAGCTTACTGTCTTAGTATAACGTTTTTTATACAACGAGGTTCCGTTCCAATCCTTCATATCTTCTTTCAGACGACGAATAAAAAACTTATTTACTCCATTTAAACTAAGTTCACGCACACGTTCTGTCGCAAGGTCATCTGTCGCAAAAATATCCTCGTCAAGCAGTTGCATTAACCGCTTGAATGTATCCTTCCTTCCTCTATGTGGAGTAGCTGTAAGAAGTAATAAATGTTCACATTGTTTAGAGATAATGTGAGCTACTTCATAACGCTTTGATTTATAAATCTTTTCACCATATTCGTAAGCTGAAAGTTTATGAGCTTCATCAAAGATGACTAGGTCCCAAATGTTTTTTTCAATAACTTGTATTACATCTTCTCTACAAATAAAGTCAATAGAAGTTACTATAAAATTACTTGTTTGAAATACAGTTGGTTCAGAAGAAAACACACTACGATTTACTAGCTTAAAAGGTATATTAAATTTAACACCCATTTCATCTTCTTGCCATTGTTTGGTTAGACCACCGGGTGTAACTATGAGTACGCGTTTCACAATTTTGCGCATAATCAGTTCTTTGACGAGAAGTCCTGCCATAATTGTTTTTCCTGCCCCCGTATCATCAGCTAGTAAAAAACGTATCTTTGGTTGAGGTAGCAAATATTTATATACCGCTTCTACTTGATGGGGAAGTGGATCTACAATACTGCAGTTAATTGCAAACATAGGATCAAACTGGTATGCAGAATTAATTCGTTCTGCCTCTGCAAACAAAACGAATTTTTCTGGATCTCCTTTGAAATTAAACTCACCATCGGAAGTCAAAACTTCTAATGCAGACAACTGTTGCTCATTAAGAATTTTTGAAGAACGTCTATTGCTATTGATACCTGTGAAGACCAAGGAATATTGGGACCCTAGTCTCTTTATTTTATCAACTACAACAGTTTCATTTGGGCTGAGATTTTTTATTATATCACCAGTTTTAATCATAACTTCCTATTTACATTTTTGAATGCAATTTATTGTCTTTCTGTGCAGTCAACCTGCATTGAAGCGTATTTGTTTAAATTGTTTTTAATTTTTTCAATAATTCGTTCCCTTAACCATTGTGGTTTAATAACTTCTACTTGATCTCCATAAAATAGGATGTGTGCTTCTAACTCTGGATTTGGTCGGACTGATATTTGAACAGTGCGATCGTCTTTACTTAATATTATTTGAGAATGGTGAATAGGTTTCGTTACTACATAAGGAAACCTGTCTTCATCAAACTTTAAAATTATATTCTCTATTTTTACTTCAGGGGAAGGTATTGTAACTCCTAATACATCCTTGAAATATTCATTAAAATCAATGTTATTATTAGGGATGAATGGAACATTTGCTCGTGAGAACTTTACGATTCTGTCGAGAGCCTTATTTGTAATATAATTTTCATTAGTGCCTTCCTGTAACCCTATAAGAAACCAACGATTATTGAATTGCTTTAAATGATATGGGTGAACTATTGATTTGGTTTCATTCCCTGCATATGTTCGATACTGTAAATCAATAGGCTGGTGATTAATGGCACAATCTATTAGCTCTCCCAAGAACTCTAAGCCTTTCAGTAAATTATTTTGTTCAAATGAAACTACATTTTCGGTATTAGGTTTTACGCCAAATCTAAATTCAAGATTTGAAATAACATCCTCTAACCAGGCATTATTGGGTACACCACGGAATCGGCTAAGTATATCGATTGTGGAACGAAGAGAAGCCACTTCCTCAGTGGATAACTCATTGTTGAAAATAGAAAATGTTGGATCCGAATAACGATAGTAACTTTTTCTACCATCAAAAGGATATGCTTCAATTGGAGCATTGTAAGTAACTCTGTCACGCATATACTTTATGTCTTCACGTATCTGTCTTATACTGATCTGAGTACCACATAAGTCTAACAAGGCCTCATTGACTTTATCTATGAGGTCTTCAATAGTATATTTATGGTGATAATCGCTGAAACAACGGTCAAGTATTTGATAGCGAAGTTGTGCATTTTTGTTGGTAGGCATCGTGTTCTTATGCTTTAACTTTAGGGGACTTCTATAAATTAAATCCCTGATTATAAGTTGCATAAGCGGATAAA